>Ga0307989_1000873_pt1 | contig 17713 bp, 18 predicted proteins | sample EllFjometagen185_FD_203164 | JGI IMG/M metagenome (GOLD analysis project Ga0307989, IMG submission 203164) | Marine microbial communities from Ellis Fjord, Antarctic Ocean - #185 | ecosystem: Environmental > Aquatic > Marine > Unclassified | place: Southern Ocean | collected 2014-10-08
AGAGAGAACTTGCGATTCTGTAAAGAGTTGGGAATCCGGTTAGCTGGACCCCCATTGGGGAGGCCACCGAAAGATAAGGCTGTGTATAAAGCGATTTTGCAGGAAGCCCGGGAAGATGAGAAACAGAAAGTACCGATTGAAGGAGTGTTTGGAAGAGCAAAACGGAAATATGGTATGGGTTTAATCAAAGAAAATCTACAAAACACCAGCGAGAACACCTTGGCTATGATCATCTTGGGGATGAACTTGGAAAAGATTCCAAAGGTATTCTTAGAATACCTCAGGATCATTTTTGTCCTTCTCTACCGGTTCTTTGGTAAGATGATATTTCAGCCAATTTTCAGATGGAAACTGGCTGAAAAGAGTTAAAAGCAAAAAAGGGGGATTCTTCAGGAAGCCCTAATTAGTTGTGTTTTTAAAATTATATCGCATGTTTTTCCGTTAGGGGAAGCAAATTCGCTCCTCTTAACGGATTTTTTTCTTTTAATTTCTTTTAGCATCAATGGTTAGTATATTGGGACAGGCTCTATATATATATGCCAAGGTGAATTATTATTAGCGGGAATCTGAGAAGCTGCTGAGTTGTTCTGAGCACTTGTTTTTATCTTTGGTTGGGGTGTTCTTCTTTTGTTTGGAACAGCAGAAAGAACTTCAGGAGTAAGAACCAATCCTTTATACAACACTTTAATCCCAATTCGCTGTGAAAAGGACACAATAATAGTGTCGTGAGCCGAGGGAGATACTCTTTGATCATCACTATATGGGCATTTTGGGGTTGCGGTTCCAACCTAGGTATAATTTTCCGGGAATCCAGGTTGTATGCAGAATACTCATAATTCAATCGGAGAGGGCTTGAGCTTTTATTCTTTTGATTTGTCGTAAACTAAGTTCTAAAAGCATTGCTGCTTGAACAGAGGTAATTTTTTTTTCATAAGCTTTTCAATAATTGTCACTTTTCTTGCATCCTGTTTTGTTATTTCAATTTTCATCCTTCCAGTATAGGTTAATTTACCAAAGGGTGACATTTTCCCTGACGAATTATACTATGACATTATCGCTGATCAACAACATGTCAATGATATAAAAATTCTTGATATATCACGTGACTTATAGTAATATCATTAATATGAATGAATGGCTTATAGACAATAAAAAAAACAAATTTAAGAATTCTCTTTCTCAGGATATTTATTTAAAACTACTAAATAAACTTTACACAAGTGAGCTTGTCCCAGGTGATATATTAAATCGAAGAGATGTGGCAAATATGTTCGGGGTAAGTGTTGCACCTGTTTTGGAGGCTTTACTTCAGCTTGAGTTGGAAGGCTTCATGGATAGTTTCCCACGAAAAGGCACGGTAGTAAAACCCATACGTCGGGAAGATGTGTACGGTCAGCTGATTGTTCGGGAAGCTATCGAATGTCAGGCTGCCCGCCTATATTGCGGGAAGCCGGTAAAAGAAAACCAGGAAAGACTGCTGACAGAAGCATCGAAATTGGAAAATACTGATAACGATGTTCATGACCGATGGAAAATGGAGTTGGATTTCCACCGAACATTAGTTGGATTATCTGAATGTGACGCCCTAATTCGGGAGTTTAGCCGTTCCATTCGCCTTGGGGTTTTCTACAGGCTGAATCGAGTCATTCCCGAGTCAGATAAACTGGAACATTTAAGCCATTCAGAACTGGTAAAAAAGCTTGCAGTATCTGATGCGGATACTGCGGAACAAATAATTCGTCGGCATTTGAGAAGTGGCAAAAAACACGCATTTATTTTTTAGGAAAATTAACATAAATAGTCTCTGCATACTCTCAGGGTTTCTGTAATAAACTCTTGTCGGAGGCATTGGGCTCTTTTGATAACCATGTCAAATTAACAAAAAACTTTGTAAGAAAAATATAAAAAAATATTGACATTGCCAAATTAGCGATATAGAGTATACTGATATATCACAGAATATATTAAGAAAGACATGGATAAACAGAGAGGGCATCAAAATGAAAGATTTTGGAGTACTGGTTCCTATTGTAACGCCTTGCGGGGAGAGTGGGGATGTAGATTATGAAGGCTTAAGCAATGTATGTGAGGATATGATTGATGCAGGCTGTTCCGGTATCTTTGTGGCCGGCAGTACTGGAAGAGGACCCTGGTTTAGTTTGGAAGATCGGAAGAAAATATGTGCAAGGGTTTCTGAAATAACCTCGAAAAAAGGGATACCTCTTTTTGCGGGGTGCATGGCCTCCGGTATTGAAGATATGCTGGAAAATTCACGTGCGATGCGTGAAGTTGGCGCAGATTACTCTGTTATTACGTCGCCTGGATATTTCATTTACAACCATAGGGAAATTGAAGAAATTTTTCTACGCTATTCTCAGGAAAGTCCTCTCCCTGTTTTGTTGTACGATATTCCGGTATTTACGGGAATGAAACTGGATTTTGGAATGGTAAAAAGATTATCGAAACAGGATAATATAATAGGTTTTAAAGATTCAAGCGCGGATATTGGAAGGTTTAATGAGCTTAATAATTACTTTGAAAGTAGAGACGATTTCATGGTGCTGCAGGGAAAGGAACATTTGCTTCTGGAGTCTTTAAAAGGCGGGGCTTCCGGATTTGTTGTAGGATTGGTTCATATTCAGCCCAAACCCTTTATAAATCTCTATGAAGCATATATCAGAGGAGATGTGGATAAAGCTCAACAGCTGCAGGCAAACATAATAACAGTAATGGAATTAGTAAAGGATTGTTTTGTGAAGAGACCTGAGACATCCACTTTATTCCATTTTTTAAATTACTGTTTAAAGGAAAGAGCTGTTTGCAGAAACATAATGATGCCGTTTGAAGGGGATTGCCCTGAAAATATAAAAGAGAGTGCTCATGAGGCATTAACAATTTTAAATGATGTGTGAGAAGTGAATGAAAGAAAGCAGACAATCTTTGAAATCAATGGCAGTAAAACAGGTAAAGACCACATGGCGCAGAATCGTCACTGACATTCCCGCACCGGGTTCCGTTTCCGCTATCGAGTCTCTTCGGGCCGTTGAACCCAACTCGATGCAAGGGATGCCACCGATTCTCTGGAAAGAGGCCCAGGGCTTTCTTATACGGGACGGTTTTGGTAATCAGTGGATTGATTTAACCAGCGGTATTGTCGCGGCCAATGCCGGGCATAGCCATCCAAGGATAATAGAGGCCATTCATAATGCTGTAGATGACAAACTGTTATTCAGCTATGCCTTTCCTACTGAGACCCGCAAGAAATTATTAGAGAAGATTGTCTTCTTATCACCAATTCCCGACAGCAAAGCGATTCTGTACAGCTCGGGAACAGAGGCAACTGAATGCGCTATGATGCTTATGCGTCGTCATGGAAAGAATATTTCTCCCAAGAAGATCGGTATACTCAGTTTTCTTGATTCGTATCACGGCAGGACCTTAGCGGCACAGCTTGCAGCGGGTAAACCCGATGATAATGATTGGATTGACAGGGATACAGTTTTCCATTATCAGGTTCCTTTTCCTTTCTGTCCAAGGTGCCCATGGGGAAAAGAAAAATATAACAAATGCGGTGCCTACTGCTTCGATAAGTGTAAAGAAAGTTTGAAAGAGCGGGGTATTAAACCAGAAAACATTGCAGGAATAATTGCAGAGCCGATGCCGGGATGGGCTACCTGGCCTATCCCTCGTGATTTCTCCATTGCGATGAAGGACTGGGCGGAACAAAACGATATTCTTTTGACCTTTGATGAGGTTCAGGCAGGAAGTGGCAGGACAGGCAGATTTTTTGCGCATGAATACGTGGGGACCGTACCGGATTTAATAACCCTTGGCAAGGGGCTAAGCTCTTCTTTGCCTGTGTCTGCGGTTATCGGTTCGAAATGGCTGATGGATATTCCCTTACCCGGAGAAATGTCCAGTACGCACAGCGGTAATCCGGTCTGTGCCGCCGCGGCACTTGCCTGCCTGGAGGTGATAGAGGAAGAACACCTGGTAGAGGCATCTGAAAAAACCGGGGCTGTGGTGTTGGAGCGGCTGCGGCAGCTTCAGGATGAATTTCCGGAACATTTTTATTCAATACACGGCAGGGGATTGTTTATATCCGCGCACCTTAAACGACCGCAGGATGACAAGCCCGATCTTGAGTTTGCCGATGCTATTGTTAACGAGGCTATTTGCCGGGGTGTCATGATGTTTCCTACACACAGGGGATTCCTCAAAATTGCTCCTCCTTTATGTATAGAACCACAGGCTGCTCTGGAAGCAGTAGATGTAATTAGAGATTGTTTTATTAAGCTGAAGGATTTATAAGGTTATTGTAGTGGTACCTAAATTGCAGATAGAACAGTCGCTTGAACGGCTGGAGAGATACAATAATCCGCAACGATTTAGCCAGCTCGAACAACTGCATAATAAGGCTTTTTCCTGGCAAGAGCAAAGCTGGATACCACTTGGTATTCATGTGATTAATCAAGATTACAGCAAAGGACTCTCTTATCCGGATGTCTGGCTCAAGCCGGAAGTGTTTCTTACTATTCAAGCAGCCAATCTTGCAGATACTCTAGAGGTCGGTTCTGGTTTATTACCGGTAATAGGTATAAATCATTTAGGTGATACTGTTTTAACCAGTTTCTTCGGTGCAAAGCAGCGTTTTCCTGATAGTATTGATACAAATCTCAAGGATGTAGGTCATACACCATTGCCGGCATACTCTGATATTGAGGAAATACGGAATATTGAAGTAATATCATTTGATGGTGGCCTCATGCCTGAAGTTGAGAGGTTTACCCAATTTTACCGAGAAAATCTACCGGATTGGATTAATCTTGTTGGCCCTATGCCGACAGGACCTTTTTCAGCGGCCATGGAGTTGCGGGGTTCTGATATTCTGATGGATCTTATTGATTATCCTTGGCTTTGCAAAAAAATAATCAGTTTTTGCACTGATGTGTGCGTAGAGGTAGAGAAAAGATTTCGGCGGATCATCAAAACTCCTTCTCATAAACATTACACGAATTTTGGTATCCTTGGCGCTGGATTGAGAATTGGGCCAATGCTTTTGTGCCCCGGTTTAAGAATAAATCCGGCCTGGTTCTGTATACGAATACCTTCTCTGTTGAAGAGGGTAAAAGAATTTGGGAAATATGGCAGAAAGCCCATAAACGATAGTTGGCATTGATGGGCTGATACCTTCCTCGGACGAGGGTTTGGTATGCAGATGTTTATATGAACAAGGAGGTTATCTGTAATGGCAGATATGAAGCAACTGGATGAATTACTGACTCTTATCGAAGAGCATATAGATCTTGACCATTGTGAACAGGTCGATGAGCGGTATCGGAAGGCATTATCGTGGGAAGAGGTGGACAGACCGCCATTGGTAATTCAATCGGATTTTGGGAAAGCCTGGGCATTGCCGTCTCTGTGGGACAAGTTTGAGCGTTATAGCTATCGACAGGCATTTGATGAGCCTGCGGCAATGCTGCAGAATATGCTGCTTGACCGTGTCGTACCGGGGTTGATATTGAAAGATGACAATCCGCTGGCCATACGTAACGACCACGGCACCATACAGATTGCTTCCCTATTGGGAGGAGATTGGCATTTCCATGATGATGATTATCCCTGGGTAAATTCATTTAGTTCGACGGAGGAAGTTAAAAAACTGATTGAAAAAGATGATGAAATAAACTGGGAAGGGGGCGTACTGTCCCAGTCAACAAGTACTCTTGAATTATACATGGAGGAGCTTGGAAAATATCCGAAATGCAAACAGGCTGTTCAGATATCCCTGCCTGACCTACAGGGACCGATCGATACTGCTGATATTCTGTGGGGTTCGGAGATTTTTGCGGAAATTTTACTTAACCCAGAAATTGTTACAGCCATGCTGGATAAAGTAGTCAGCTTCATGCTGAAAGTAGTTGCTTACTATCGGCAGTTTACAAAAGACAAACTTGATCCCTTTGCGAATACTCAGCACGGTTATAACATCCCCGGCAGACTGCTGATCCGCAATGATTCTGCAATTATGGTCTCTCCCGATACGTACCGCGAAATGATTATGCCTCACGATGCTAGGCTGCTCAAAGAGGTCGGTACCGGATCAATCCACTTCTGCGGCAAGGGACAGCACCTGATAGAATCGATGCTGGAAATACCGGACCTTCGGGGAATTGATTTTGGTGAACCCGAAAAAAATGATGTAACGCAAATATATGAAATGTGTTCCGAAAAGAGAACGGTTTTAACAGATCTGAAGCCTTCAAGAGAAGATCTTATTTCCGGTAAGGCTGTAAGCGATTACCCCACTGGCGCGGTGTTTGTATATCACACTGAAGATATGGCAGATGCACTGGAAGTGACGGAAGCGTATAAAAAGTAGATGCGTTGAGGGTATAAAACGAAAGGAGATGCAATGAGTATGAAAAATATTAGGCATACGGGAATAGTAGTAACGGATATGGAAAGGTCGCTAGAATTCTATCGTGATATTATGGGTTTAAAGCCGGTGATAGACTTTACCGAGAAAGGTGAGTTTATTAACACCATTAGTAATGCAAAGGATGCTGATGTTAGAATGGTAAAGCTTATAGCTGAAGATGGAGGTATGATTGAACTTCTTCATTATGTTTCTCACCCGCAGCCTGAACGGAGTGAAAACAAGCTGTATGAGACAGGGCCTACCCATGTTGCTTTCACCGTTGATGATGTTGACAGAATTTATACAGAATGGAGGGGGAAAGGCGTACCCTGTAATTCAGCGCCGGTCGTATCTCCGGACGGCAAGGCAAAGCTGTTTTTCTGTCAGGACCCGGATGGCACGTTCCTTGAAATTGTTCAGATGGTGAATTGTGGATTATAAAGGTAGATATAGAATTTTTAATACTGACAGGATAAACACATATCCTATCAGTGATAGAGACAATAAAACTAAACTGTCTGACATCATTAACTCTGACAGGGTTGATAGTCTATCGGCAGGTGTTTGCGAAGATGTTGCTGAGAGCATAGGTATAGTCGCCGAGGCTGTTGTTGCTGCTCGTAAGGAAAAGAAGCCTGTAGTCCTTTTTACAGGGGCACATCTTGTAAAAAACGGTTTAAGCGGTTTATTAGCTGACCTTGTCAGGCGTGGGGTTTTTACACTCGTTGCTGGTAATGGTGCAACATCGGTTCACGATTTTGAGCTGGCTTTGATAGGAGCAACCAGCGAATATGTTCCGCAGGCTCTTGAAAAGGGGCAATTCGGTATGGCTTATGAGTTTTGCTATCAAAATATTGCGCTTGACTTGGGTAATAAATATAAACTCGGGTATGGTGAATCACTTGGCAAGATGATATGTGATGAGTTTTTTCGAAATGAAGTTTTAACCATTGCAGGGAGCACAGATACTCCTGAAAAATTTACTCATCCACAAGTTAGTGTTCTGGCAACTTGCTATGAGAAAGATATTCCTTTTACTGTTCATGCAGGTATTGGCACTGATGTTATAGATCAGCATGTTTCATTTAACGGTCAGGCCAAAGGCGGATGCAGCGGCAGAGATTTTCTTATATATACCGAAGAAATATGCAAGTTTACTGATGGCGGTGTGGTGTTGAATATAGGCAGCGCTGTGACAGGTCCTGAGGTTTTTCTTAAGGCAGCTTCAATGGCTGGTAATATTGGTAAGGTTCCTGACAGGATTATCACGGCTGATTTTGATATACGACATCACAAACCTGATGATATGACCGATGAGTCAAGCCGATTTTACTATTTTCGCGACCAGAAAAGTATCGTATCAAGGGTTCCGCAGGCTTATAACGGTAAAGGTTATTATATAGAAGGAAATCAGAAGCAGACTTTTCCTTTACTGTATAAAAGAATAATAGAGGGACTAAAAACATGATGAAACAGATTATTGAGGATATGATTAAAACCCACCAACAGTTACTTGATAGATTTGAGGAGTCCGGTATTGATGCGGTTGTCGGAGCCGCTGAAATGCTTACTGAAAGTCTAAAGAAGAGCGGCTGTGTGTATCTTTGCGGTAATGGGGGCTCCGCTGCGGACTGCCAGCATATAGCAGGCGAGTTTGTCGGCAGATTTAGACGAGAGGGAAGGGCTTTGCCTGCCGTTGCCCTTTCTACGGACACATCAGTACTAACCTGTATAGGCAACGATTATAATTTTGTAGATATTTTCGCCAGACAGGTTGATGCTCTGGTAAAAGGAAATGATGTTTTATGGGCTTTTTCCACCAGCGGCTTTTCGAATAATGTTATTGCAGCGGCAAAATCAGCAAAACAAAAAGGCGCAAAAATAATTGCCTTTACCGGGAAATTAAACAGTGAGCTTGAAAAAATGGCTGATACGTGTCTGTGTATAGACTCACCACAAACCAGCTCTGCCCAGGAAATCCATCAGCTTGCTTATCATATTATCTGTAATTTAGTTGAACAACAATTTGTGGAAGTTAAATAATGAAGACAGCAGTAGTTGAACAAATTTTGGATAAAATAAAGCATGTCAAGGTGGCTGTGTATGGTGATTTTTGTCTTGATGCATACTGGATTCTTCACCCGGATGGCGGCGAGGTATCCGTTGAGACCGGAATTAAAGCTCAGGCCGTTAAGAAGCATTATTATTCTCTTGGGGGAGCCTCTAATGTTGTTGCAAACCTTGCGGCACTTAATCCTTCTGAAATACGAGCGATAGGTGTCATAGGTGATGATATATTCGGGCGTGAATTAGTTCGTCAGTTAAAAGAACTTGATGTTGAGACTGATTCATTAGTCATCCAAAAGGAAGATTTTGACTCTTTTGTTTTTGGTAAAAGATACATTGGTGATAAAGAAAAAACTAGAATCGATTACGGTTTTTTAAATCTGAGAACTAGAGAAACCGATGAACAGATTCTTAAGTACTTACGGCAGGCAATTTCAGATTATGATGTAGTTATTTTTAATCAACAGGTTCCTGGCAGTATCAACAATGAGGACTTTTTACGGAAGACTAATCAGCTCTTTCGCGAATTTGATGATAAAATAGTTTTACTGGATTCAAGACATTATGGCGATAAATTTGAAAAAGTTTATCGTAAGACAAACGATATTGAAGCGTCACTCCTTAATGGTGTTGAGGCTGACAGTTCCTGCGTAATCATCCTGGAAGACGCCAAAAGGTATGCTAAAGAATTATATGAAAAATCTAACAAACCCGTATTTGTAACGAGGGGGGCAAGTGGGATCCTGGTTATAGATTCACAAGGCCTTCATGAAATACCAGGTATTCAATTACTTAAAAAGCTTAATACAGTAGGCGCCGGGGATACCACTATAAGCGCGATTGCCTTGTCTCTTGCTGCTGATTTTAATCCTGCAGAAGCAGCAGAATTTGCCAATTATGCTGCTGCCGTTACTATTCAAAAACTTTTCCGGACCGGAACTGCTTCCCCGCAGGAGATTATTCAAGCTGCCGGGAATGCTGATTATATTTACCAGCCGGAATTGGCTGAGGATATTCGCCAGGCTCGATACATGGAAGATTCCGAAATTGAATTCTGTTATGATCTTGATTCTATTGCTGTAGGGAATGTCAAACATTGTGTTTTTGACCACGATGGGACGATAAGCACTTTGAGACAGGGGTGGGAAGCTATTATGGAGTCCGTAATGGTTAAGTCGATCCTTGGGCTGGGATATGATACAGCGGAAGGAATACTCTATCACAAAGTTTTACATAGTGTTCGTAATTACATTGATAAATCAACTGGTATTCAGACTATTTTGCAGATGGAAGCGCTTGTTGAGATGGTTAAGGAGTTTGGATTTGTAAGTAATAACAATATCCATGATAAGTTTGGTTATAAGAAAATTTATAACGATGCTCTCATCGGGATGGTTAATCAGCGGATGGACAGGTTTCAAAAGGGTCAGCTTAATATAAATGATTTTACTGTTAAAGGGGCCGTTTCCTTTCTGAAGACTTTGAAAAAGCGAGGCGTGAAACTATATCTTGCCAGCGGAACAGATGTTGAGGATGTAAGGCATGAAGCTGAAATTCTTGGATACGCAGATCTTTTTGATGGCGGTATATGCGGCTCGGTTGGGGATGTAAGCAAGTATTCCAAGAAAATGGTAATCGGAAAAATAATTAGTGAAAATAAATTACAAAGTTCGGAGTTAGCTGTCTTTGGCGATGGTCCTGTAGAAATTCGCGAATGCCGAAAACACAGGGGTATTGCAGTGGGTATAGCCAGTGATGAAATTCGCAGGCACGGTCTTGATTTAGAAAAACGGATCCGCCTGATTAAGGCTGGAGCACATATAATTGCTCCGGATTTTTCACAAAGAGGAAAATTTTTAAAACTTTTGTTTAAGGATGGTACATGAAATGATAAAAGAAACTTTTACTCAAATGAGTGTTGACCTTCAGGGTAGAACGGCACTGGTAACAGGTGGCGGGACAGGTATTGGAAAAGCAATATCAATCGCTCTGGCACGCTGCGGATGCGGTGTTGTAGTCAATTATTCAAAAAGCAGGACCGCAGCTGAAGAGACCGTCGCGGAGATAGAAAAAGCGGGAGGCAAGGTAATTGCAATACGGGCGGATGTAACCAATGAAGAACAGGTTAAATCGCTGGTTGCTAAAACCTGTGATCATTTCGGAGGTCTCGATATTTTGGTGGCCAATGCCGGTAGCCCGACAGAGGTGTGTCCCACCACAAAGTTGTCCAACGCAGACTGGAATAACGGTCTGGGACTTAACTGTAAAAGTATTTTCTATTGCGTCAAACATTCTGTACCGCGGTTTCCCGATGGATACGGCAGGATCATCATTACCTCCAGCATTTCCGCCCGATCAGGCGGCGGTCCGGGGATGATAACCTATGCTGCGGCAAAAGGTGCGGTAAATAACATGGTCCGCGGCTGGGCAAAGGAGTTCGCACCGAAACAGATTACGGTAAATGCCATAGCTCCCGGTGTTATCTGGACACGGATACATGAAAAGGGAACTTCTCCTGATGACTATAAAAAGCTTATGGAGCGCATTCCCCTGGGCAGAGACGGCAAACCGGAAGACTGTACAGGAGCGGTATTGCTGCTGGCAAGTAATGATGGCAGCTATATTACCGGCCAGATAATCGAAATTAACGGCGGCATGCAGATGCCGTAGATCAGAAACAGCAAGGAAGAAGAACATACGAACATGAATACAAGGGAAAGACTGAAAGCGACATTTGAATTCTTGCCGGTAGACAGGCCGTTACTTTTTTACGAAGGAGAGCCGGAAGTGGATGAACGACTGACGAAACACTTCAATACAAATAATATGGAAAATGTTTTGGTTCAGTTGGATGTAGACTTCAGGAGGGTTGTGCCAAAGTATATCGGCCCGGAGATACCAAAATTAACTGACGGCTGTGAGCAGGATATCTGGGGTATTATCCGCAAACCGGTGAATAACCCAACCGGTGTTTATATGGAGGTGGTACATTATCCCTGGCAGAATATGGCGAGGTAGAACACTATCCTTGGCCTGACTCCGACTTATACGACTTTTCCAGTTTTGCCGAGCAATGGGAAGCCTATAAGGTTAATATAATCTATTTCGGATGGCCCGGGCTCGGGGACATGATTACCAGTGCCGGTTTTGGTAGAGGTTATGATCGTGTGATGCTCGACATGGCAATGAAGGATAAAGTCACCCTGGCTCTGTTTCAGAAACGCTTTGAATTTGATTATGAATTTATTTGCAAGGGGATTAAAGCGGCAAACAGTAAAATTGATATTTTATTTGTAGGTGAAGACTTAGGTATGGAGGATGGGCTGATTATATCACCTGAATACTGAGAAGAACTCATAAAGCCATATCTGAAAAAGTTTATCGATATTGGGCATAAATACGGCGTCAAAGTTATGATGCACTCATGCGGCAGTGTCGTAAAATTGATTCCGCAATTTATTGAACTTGGCCTGGATTGCCTGCAAGCTGGCCAGCCCAAGGCAAAAGGTATGGACCCGGTATCTATATCGGAAGAGTTCGGCGGAAAGCTTGTCTTTTGCAGCACAATGGACGAGCAGGAAAATCTGCCTAACGGTACTCTGGAGGATGTCAGAAATGAAGCAAACCGAAGAAAGCAGGTTTTCACATGCTGTGTAGGCTTTATTTTAGGACCGTCCCACAATATTCAGACTGATACGACAATTGAAAATATTATCGCCATGTATGGCGAAGGATCCAAATACTAAAAGGAGAGCAGAGAAAGATGTCAGAAAGATTAGTTTACATAAATGGAGATTTTGTGCCGGAAAAAGAGGCAAAGGTTTCCATTTTTGATTCGGCCCTGATGTTCGGCGATATGATCTTCGATATGACCAGATCGTTTAATAAAAAACAGTTTGTATTATCCGAGCACATCGACAGAATTTATGCGGGCGTTAAGATGCTCAAGATCCCTCTTGAGATGACACCGAAGCAGATGGAAGAAGCGGTGTATGAAACGATAGAGAAAAACAAACCGGCCTTTAATGAAAATGATGAGTACAGGGTAATGATTGATGTAACGAGAGGTCTCCTTTCTATGTATGCCAATGTACTGGGCGGCAAGGTGGAACCCATCGTTTTAATCAGTGTCTTTCCTGTCAAATGGACGGTTTCAGCCCTGGCACCGCTCTATGATACAGGTGTTCACGCGGTATTTCCGTCACAACGGATGATACCGGCGGATCTGTTGGATCCGAAGATTAAGAACCGCAGCAGGATTCATTATCTAATGGCTAATCTGGATGTTGCGATGGTTGACGATCCTACCGCATGGGCGCTGCTTCTTGATCCGGACGGTTTTATTGCGGAAGGCACCGGTTCTAATTTTTTTCTTGTCAAGGACGGCAAGTTGCTAACCCCGGAACCGCGAAACATACTACGGGGAATCCGGCGAAAATACACTATGCAGATTGCCAGGGAAATGGATCTGGAAGTGGTTGAATGCAACCTTAATAAATATGATGCCATCAACGCGGACGAAGCCTTTTTTACTTCGACTGCATTTACCCTGATGCCCTGTGTTAAGGTCCAGGGCAATCAGCTTGGAGACGGGAAAGCGGGGCCTATTACGAAAAAACTAATCACAGCCTGGAATGAGCTTGTGGGTCTGGATTATATCGCCCAGGCTAGGGAGTATCTTAATGAAATGGGCTCAGATGGATACAAAGGAACCACGATGTACCGGTTTGTGGGTAAGAAATAGAACATGAACTCAATCGGCGTCATAATTGATGTGCATACAATACGGGCAGAAATACAGGACAGGGACTTTGTCATTCTGTGGTTTCCCACGGTTCGATCTCCGAACAATTATTGCTTCTGTTAAAGCAGTAATTCTAGTTTTAAACGATAAGGAGATATTGAGATGGAAAAAATGAACTCAAAAGAGCGGATAATCGCCGCGATAAAGAATCAGGAAGTTGATTACATACCTTTAGGACAGTTGTTTCACAGTACTATTTTAGAAACACCGAAAGATAAACAATGGAAAAACCAGTTTGAACGGGCAAAGGTAATGAAAGAGCTTGGTCTTGACCCCTTGATTGATATCTGGATGCCCGCACCGGAAGCGCCGCCGGAGATACCGGTACGCAAATGGATGGAAGACGATCTCGACAGCCCTCACAAGTTGCTTTGCGCGGCTTATGAAACTCCCGCAGGAACCTTGACTACAAAGGTGCAGCGTACTGATGCCGACTGGTATGAGACTACCCATTATAAATTTCTGCCCCAGTGGGATGGTCATGCCCACAGGCGAATAGATGAGTATGATCGTATTGATATGATGGACGACTATTTTACCAGAAGATTCAAAGATCCTCTTGTAACGGGTCCCCAGGATCTGGACGCGTTTGAATATCTGCTTAAACCACCTTCCGGCGGTTACCGTGATCTGTGGATAAAACAGGCCAAAGAGGCAAAGAGAATAGCCGATCAGCTTGGCGTTGCAACCCAGGCCAGACGTGTAGCTGTCGGCGACTGGTTTATGTGGGTCGCCTGGATCGAGGATTTCTGTATTCAGATGATAGATGAGCCCGATTATGTGGACCGTTTCTATACCATCATCAACAATTATAATAAAGAGATTGTGGAAATGGTAATAGAAGCGGAGGTCGCCGATATCATCCAGTACCGCGGCTGGTATGATACCCCCGATTATTGGGGTACTGATCGATATAAAAATATACTGGCTCCGCGTATCAGTGAGCTAGGACAGAAAATCCATGACGGCGGATCTCTGTTCTGTGTGCTGTTAACAGAGGGGTACACCCACTACAAGGACATCCTTGCGAATATGGATGTTGACGTTTACCTTGGCCTTGAGCCTCTTGCTGCTCGTAAAAGCGAAGACTTTGCGGCGGTCAAGTCCGCACTTGGAACGGATCATTGCATATGGGGAGGCGTAAACGCCTGTGTTACCGTCGGAATGGGCCGTGATGATGAAATTGATGAGGCGGTAAAGAACGCCCTGGAAACACTCGGTCCGAAAGGACTTATATTAAATGCCGCGATGTACTTCTATGACGACGACGTAACCTGGGAAAGGTTTATGTATTTCGTCAATGCATGGAAAAAGTATGCGAAAGTGAAAGGATGATAAGGAAATAGTATAGAGAAAATATGCTGCTCTTTTTGTTTCTGAAAAGTTATTCAATTTTGAAAGAGCAGCGGAATATAGGAGAAAAATAAAATGAAAGCTGCTGTGTATTACGGCCCCGGTAAAATCAACCTGGAAGATTACCCGAAACCGGTGATTACACCGAAAAGTTTGCTTGTAAAAGTGCATTGCTGTGCCATATGCGGCACCGATCTGAAACTGGCTACCATCGGCCATGCCCGCTGCCATCCGCCGAGGGTTATCGGACATGAAATGGTGGGAAGTATTGTGGAAATCGGTGTCGAAGTGGAAGGATTTTCCATAGGGGAAAGGGTGACTTTGGCTACAACAGTAGCTTGCGGGGAATGCGAGTACTGCAAACTGGGTCTGGGCAATCTATGCCCGGACTCCAAACCGATAAGCTTTGATTACGACGGGGCCTTTGCTGAGTATGTTCTGATACCCAGCGAGGCAATTGCCGGTGGAAATGTGGTGAAGGTCCCCGATTCTGTCTCTGATGCTGCTGCTGCCTTAAGCGAGCCGCTAAGCTGCGGGCTCAATGCTCTTGAGCTGGCAGGAGTAAAAGAAGGGGACAAAGTGCTTGTTATAGGAGGAGGCCCCTTGGGTGCCCTGAACGCTCTCTTGGCGCAAGCCTTAGGGGCTTCTGAGGTCATGGTAGTTCAGCGGTCTGAGCCCAGACTTTCGATGCTGCGAGCAATTAGCGGAATCACGATCATTAACGGGACGAAAGATGATGTTTTATCCATTGTTAATGATCTAACCGAAGGTCTTGGAGTTGATGCGGTAATAGTATGTGCCCCATCGAAGGAGGCTCAGGAAGGGTCCCTGAAGTATGTGCGGAAGGGCGGGGCGGTTAGCCTCTTTGCCAGTCTTCCAAAAGATAGCGCCGGAATTAATCTGGACAGCAGAGCAATTCATTACGGTGAGCTGAAAATTGTAGGTGCTTCCGATTCGAGACCGGAACATGTCCGCCGGGTTGTGGAGATGATTACAAACGCCCAGCTCAAAGTTGAGCCGGTAATTACTCACAAAATAGGACTTTCCGACATACATAAGGGCTTTGAACTGATGAAAAATAAAGAGTGTCTGAAGGTTTTGGTGTATCCCCAGGGAACGGAATAGAGGAAGGTGTATCAATATGGGTGAATTGTTGAGAGGAAAGACCGCGGTGATAACCGGCGGGGGGAGCGGAATCGGGGCAGCGATAAGCCGGGCTTTCGCAGCAGAGGGTGCTGCGGTTGCGGTGACCGATAGGGATTTGAAATTAGCCGGGCGGGTAGCCGGTGAAATACGCGAAGCCGGGGGGAATGCCGCTCCATGGAAAATGGATGTGCTGAATCAACCCGAAATTGAACGGACTGCGAATGAAATTGAAGAAAAACTGGGGTCCATATCCATATGGGTCAATAATGCGGGGGTCTCGATAATTTCTCCCTTTATAGAGACATCTGAACAGACGTGGGACCTTACGCTGAACGTGAATTTAAAAGGAACCTTCCTAGGCTGTCAGGCAGCATGCAGAAAAATGATAACACGGCAAAGCGGTGTAATCATAAATATGTCTTCACAATCGGGGAAATCAGGTAATAGCCATTACGCTGCCTACTGCGCCAGCAAGTTCGGTATAATCGGCCTGACCCAGTCTCTTGCCGTAGAGTTTGCCCGGGACGGAATACGAGTAAACGCGCTTTGCCCCGGGGTCATTTTTACCCCGATGTGGGAGTCACAGGTGGCAGATTATGCCCGGAAAAGAGATATAAAACCCGAAGAAGTGCGCCCTTATATGGAAGTAAAAATTCCCATGAAACGGCTGGGCACCCCGGAAGATGTCGCTCAGGCAGCACTCTTTCTGGCGGGAAACGGTTCTTCCTACATCACCGGTCAGGCTATTAATATATCAGGCGGAAGCATTATGCATTAGGAAAAAAAGGAGTTTTAATATGCAATTATTTTTAGATACGGCCAATATGAATGATATTGGCAATGGGATAGCTGTCGGCTGTATTCGGGGTGTAACCACGAATCCGACAATAATATCCCGGGAAGGGAGATCACTTAAGGTTTGTATTGAAGAGATTGTACAACTTGATCCGGAATTAACGGTTCTTATTGAAGTTGTATCTGTCGACACGGCAGGGCAGGTCGCGGAAGCCCGCGAATTGATTAAATTAGCGCCGAATGCAGTCATTAAAATACCGATGACCGGTAATGGCCTTGCTGCCGTACGGCTCTTGTCGGCTGAGGGAATACCTACTGCCGTAACCCTGGTCTTCAGTGTAAACCAGGCAATTGCCGCGGTGTGTGCCGGAGCAAATTATATTGCTCCCTTTGTTGGTAGATTGGATGATATAGGCGCCGACGGCCTTTCCCTGGTCCGGTCGATAAAAAATGTTTTGAATCAGCACGATTCGGATGTGCAGATAATTTCCGCTTCCGTCAGGTCTCCCCAGGCAGTTGCAGACCTTTTTGCCGCAGGCAGCGATATTGTCACCATACCTTTCTCCGTCCTTGAAAAGATGCTGTTGCATCCCCTGACCGATGCGGGACTGCTGAAGTTTGAAGAAGACTGGAAGAGTGTACCGCAGCAAGTAGCAACCGGATGAGTACGATGACCGCAAAGAAGTACGATCTTTCCTGCCTCGGTATCCTTGTAGCCGATGTGTTCGGAAAGTCAATTGACCGGTTTCCAGAAAAGGGAACATCCGAATATTTTAATGATCTCCAGATTCATCCCGGCGGATGCGCCTATAACACGGCTGTTGATGCTGCCCGAATTGGAATGAATGTAGGTGTTTTGGGAAAACTGGGCAGGGATTTGTATGGTAAGATACTGGAGCAGTCGTTAGAACATGCAGGTGTGGATACATCAGGCGTCTCTTTTGCCGAAGGTGAGCGTGAACATACCGCGTTTTCCTTTGTTATGGTACCGGAGGACGGCCAAAGACGGATATATCATACTATGGGAGTTAATGGGACCTACGGTCCTGAGGAAGTAAACCGGGAGATTATAGCGGCTTCGAGGATTCTGCATATAGCAGGTGTCCCCTTAATGCCTGCATTAA
>Ga0307989_1000874_pt1 | contig 17707 bp, 20 predicted proteins | sample EllFjometagen185_FD_203164 | JGI IMG/M metagenome (GOLD analysis project Ga0307989, IMG submission 203164) | Marine microbial communities from Ellis Fjord, Antarctic Ocean - #185 | ecosystem: Environmental > Aquatic > Marine > Unclassified | place: Southern Ocean | collected 2014-10-08
ACACAATAAAGCTTTTACTTATTTAGTTAATTCAAACAGTGCATCCATGTAAATTGCAGTTGCTTTTAATAGATCATCAATAAATATATGTTCATCAACTTGATGAGCAACATCTTTTCTACCTGGCATTGAAGCTCCAAACGCGACTGCTTTATTTAGTGCTCTAGAATAAGTTCCTCCGCCAATAGTCATTAAAGGTGTTTCGGTATCACCGGTATGTTTAATATATGCAGCATGCAATGTTTTAACAAGAGGATCATTCTTATCCACATAATGAACTGGATTATCAGAAAGTTTTGTATAAATGAACCCACTTTTTTTAGCTACATTATGAATTTTTGTAAATCCTTTTTCCTTATTCCATCCTTTTGGATAACGACAATTAATACCAATTTTAAATTCATTATTGTCATACTCAAATACTGCAGGATTGATAGTGAACTCTTTCATTTCTTCATCACTATGATCTACGTTAAGTTTTTCACCTAGATGATCAAATGATAAATATTTAGATACAAACTTCGTAAATCCATTATCAATATGTTCATTTAAAAAATCAGTTAATATGAATGCAGCGTTAATACCTAAATTTGGTTGCATTGCATGAGCTCTTTTTCCGTGAACAATATATTTATTTTTCTTAACTTCGCCATGGAATCCATTAAAAGTTAAAAACTTTTTAAATTCTTGTTTTAAATCTACACTCAATGTACATTCAGCATAATCAGGAACAACATTATATCTATCTCCTGCATTAAATGTAAGTAAAGATTCATCAGTAGTTTTACCATTAATATCAAAAGTAAAGATTCCTTTTTCAGCATAAATTAGAGGGAAACTTGCATCAGGTGCAAAACCAACATCTGGCATTTCTTCTGTTTTAAAGTATTCTGAGATTCCTCTCCAACTTGTTTCTTCATCTGTCCCTAGTATAATTCTAATTCTTTTTTTAGGTTCAACCCCAAGTTGTTTCAAAAATCTTAGTGCAAAATATGCTGCCATAGTAGGTCCTTTATCATCACTTGAACCTCTAGCATAAATTTTACCATCTTTTATTATTGGAGAAAACGGTGGATGCGTCCAATTATCACCTTGTGGTACAACGTCTAAATGACATAATACACCAACAATTTTTTTTCCTTTACCATATTCTATATGAGCAGCAAAATTTTTAACATTCTTAGTTACAAAACCATCACTATGAGCTAAATCAAGCATATAATGTAAACTATTATTGATTTCTACACCAAATGGACACTCGCTTTCAGGATCAAACTCAGTAAGTACACTTGGTATTCTTAATAATTCTTTCGTTTTCTCAATAATTAAACCTTTATTCTCTAAGACATATTTATAAAAATCCATTTTAACACCTCTTCTAATTTAAAATATCATTTTAACACATATTAATCAATATAATATGTTTAAAATCAAATATTTAACAAAATAACTTCACCTATCATTTTACTATAAACCTCATTTAATGTTATAATTGCCTTAATAACCCAATACATCAAATAGTTTTATTACTTTTTGCTTGACATATGAGTGTTTACTCATATAAAATGTAAGGGTGCATTTCAATAAGAAGGTGACCTAAATGATTAAAAAAATAGTTATGAAGAATTTAATTTGTTCAAATTGCGCAGGTAAAATAGAGAAATCTCTAAGCAATCTGCCTTATATAGAGTCTGCAAGTTTTAATTTTCCTAATCAAATCATGTTGATTGATACTACTGATGATTATGACGAAGATACAGCTATAATTGAAATACGAGCAATCGTAGATTCTATTGAAGATGGTGTTGAAACAAATACATACAATAAAAGACATTTATCAGATACAAAAAAATCAATTGAGAAATACAATACATTCTTTATCGGCATGTCTATTTATTTACTAGGATTTATAGCTCTATTGATTTATATGGGTAAAGATGCTTTTGGTATGTTGTTTGAACATTTCGTAGAAGACTTTGATATGCCTATAGCATTCATCCCTGTGTTCTGGGTGGGTTATTTATTCTTTTCATACAAAATATTCTCTAAAACATTAAAAGGCGTTAAACGCAAAGAATTTTTCAATGAAAATACTTTAATGTTCATCGCTACTATTGCCGCAATGTCTCTAGGATATTACTTTGAAGCAATTCTAGTTATTGTGTTTTATACTCTAGGAGAATTTTTACAACATAAAGCAGTTTATAGAAGCAAGCAAGAAGTTTCAAGTCTAATGGACTTAAAGATTGAGTACGCCAATAAAGTTGTTGATGGAAAAGTAGTCATAGTTGATCCATTAAGCATTAAAAAAGGTGATGTACTTGTTGTTAAAAACGGAGAAAAAATACCAGTAGACGGAAGAGTTATAAAAGGTTCAACATCTTTAAATACTAGTGCTCTTACTGGCGAAGCAAAATTAACTACCGCGAAACTTGGTGACTATATACTAAGTGGTAACTTAAATGTAGGTAGTGTAATAGAAATTCAAGCATCAAAAGAATATAATGAATCAACAATAGCTAAAGTAATTGATTTGATTGAAAACTCAACAAATCATAAAGCTAAAACAGAAAACTTTATTACTAAGTTTGCAAGATACTATACACCATTTGTAACTATAGCTGCATTCTTAATGTTTTTAATACCATCAATATTTGATCCTGATAATACATCTGAATATATATATAGAGCAGCAACATTCTTGGTAATAAGTTGCCCTTGTGCACTTGTGCTTTCAATACCGTTATCATACTTCTCGGGTATTGGTGCAGCAGCTAGAAAAGGTATATTATTCAAAGGAAGTACTTTCTTACATTCAATAACTAACGTTGATACAATCGGAATTGATAAAACAGGTACGTTAACACAAGGTAACTTTAGTGTTGGTGAATTCACTGATTTAGAAACTTTAAAAATAGCAGCGAGTGCAGATAGATTTTCTTCACACCCTATGGCTATTTCTATTGTAGATTTTTATGAAGGTGATTACTATGATTATGATAATATTGAAGAAATTCCAGGACTTGGTTTAGTAATCAAAACGGAAGAAGGAACAATTCTAGTTGGGAATCGTAAACTACTTGGTAAACACAATGTAAAAGTAAATGATAAAAAAGCAATGATTGGTTCAAATGTATTCGTAAGTAAATTCGGTAAATATATTGGTAAAATAGTTGTAAAAGATGAAATTAAAGATTCTTCTATGAATGTGATTAGAAGATTAGGAAGAAAATATAATATTACAATGTTAACTGGTGACAATGAATTCATCGCCAAAGATGTTGCTGGATTACTTGGTGGAATTAATTTTGAAAGCGGGTTGCTTCCAGAAGATAAAATAAATGTATTTAATAATCTTAAAACTAAAAAGTCAAAAATGTATGTTGGAGACGGAATAAACGATGCTCCACTACTTAGAAATGCAGATATAGGTGTAGCAATGGGTGGCGGAAGCGAAATCGCACTTGATGTAGCAGATGTTATAATTATGAATGATGATTTATCATTACTTGAAGATGCTTTTAGCATTGCCAAAAAGACTAAAAGAATTGTATTCGAAAATATCACATTCAGCCTAGGAATAAAACTTACGTTCCTAATATTAGCTGGATTTGGTTATAGCACAATGTTAATGGCAATTTTTGCAGATGTAGGAATTACTCTCTTAGCCGTTATGAATAGTTTGAGAATAATATATTCAAGGGGGAAAAAGTAATGAGTGAATTGAATAATAATAAACTCGCTGATATTCAAGAGACTGTGAAGTTGTTTAAGATATTTAGTGACTACACAAGATTACGAATTATTGAATTGTTATATTCTGGAGAAGAATGTGTTCAAGACATTGCAGATAGTTTGGGAACAAGTCAATCAGCAATATCACATCAGTTGAAGTTACTTAGAGATATGAATGTTGTAAGTGCAAGAAAAGAAGGCAAGCAAGTTATATACTGTTTGCAAGATAACCACATTAAGGAAATATTCTTAATTGGATATTCACACGCAACTACATGCAAATTATAAAGCTGATTAATTTTGGCTTTTTTTGTATAGACATATAAATTAGTTAATAAAAAAGGTAGTAAGACAACTTAAATGTCTTACTACCTTTTTTTGTATTTAATGTTTGATTAACGAGTATTTTTTCTTTCCTCTTCTTAAAACTGTGAATTCATTATCGATAGCAAGTTCCTTGCTGACCATGAATTCTAAATCTGTAACCTTTTCACCGTTAACACTTACAGCATTGTTTTTAGTAAATTCTCTTGCTTCCCTTTTGCTTGATGCAAGTTTACTTGCAATTAATGTGTCAACTATATTCATATCTTCAGTAATAGTTATAGAAGGAACATCTTTAAATCCTTCATTAATTTCTTCTTTTGACAGAGATTTAATATCTCCGCTAAATAATGCTTTTGATATCCTAACAGCAGAATCATATGCTTCTTTACCATGGACTAACACAGTTAGTTCTTCAGCTATTTTATTTTGTGCCAAACGCTTATGTGGAGAAGTTTCAAACTCTTTTATCATTTCCTTGGTTTCTTCAACACTCATAAATGTAAACTTCTTCAAATGGCTTACTGCATCACTGTCTGGTGTATTGATCCAGTATTGGTAGAACTCGTAAACACTTGTTCTTTTCTTATCCAGCCATACTGCACCAGAAGCTGATTTACCAAACTTTGTTCCATCTGCTTTGGTTAGTAAAGGCCAAGTTAATCCAAATCCTTTACTTTCGTGTCCTAGTGTTTTTCTAATTAGTTCAAGTCCAGCTGTTATATTTCCCCATTGGTCTTGACCACCAATTTGCATTTTACAATTATGGTCTTTATATAAATGCATAAAATCTAGAGATTGAATAATTTGATAACTAAATTCTGTAAAACTAATTCCATTATCTAATCTTGATTTTACACTATCTTTATTTATCATATTATTAATATTAAAATGTTTTCCAATATCACGTAAAAAAGTTATAATATCATACTTTGATATCCAATCAAAATTGTTAACAACTTTGGCAGTTGGTAAAATTCTTCTAACTTGCTTAGTTATAGCTTCTGCATTTGATAACGAAGTTTCTAGTGTAAGTAATTGTCTTTCACTACTTCTTCCACTTGGATCTCCTATTAGTCCAGTTCCTCCACCAATTAACAGTATTGGATTATGTCCTCTATCTTGTAATCTCTTTGATACTAAGTAAGAAATTAAATGACCAACATGAATACTATCAGCCGTTGGATCAACACCCACATAAAATGTTACCTCCTCATTCTCAAGAACGTTTCCTACTTCCTCATCAGTAACATCAAAAATTAAACCTCTCCATTTTAATTCATCGATTAATCTCATAATTATTCTCCTCCTAATTTATATATAAAAAGTTCGTCCTAAATAAAGGACGAACTTTTATCCGTGGTACCACCTTTGTTCTAGATTTACTCTAGCACTTAACATAAGATAACGGATTCACCGTCCATACTTTACATATGGAAACTCATAAGTGTATAAGTATTAGTTATCCTTAGCTTTCACCATCCGCTAAGTCTCTTAAGATAACTTTTTAACACTCTCTCTTAATCATCGTTTTATAATGTTGTTTTTCTTAAAACAATTGAATGAGGTAATTTGATTACTCTATCACTAATTTCTTCTTCATTCATTAGTTTTGTAAGTAATCTCATTCCTACAGCACCCAAGTCATAAATAGGTAAATCTACACATGATAGTTGAGGCCTAGATAATCTTGCATATTTGGTATTTTGGAATCCGCAAACTCCAAGATCTTTAGGGATATTTACTCCATTTTCAAATGCTACATTCATTAAGGAAATCGCAATTGAATCACGTACTGCAATCACACCATCAACTTTATTTGATTTAAAATATTCATTAAAATGTTCAGCATTTATTGATATTCTTCCAGAAGTTCTCATAATTTTAGGTTCAAGGTCTGTTTCCTTTATAGCTCTTAAATACCCTGCCTCTTTTAAATCATTAACCATATATTTTCTTACAGTAGAAACCATATAAATATTTTCTCTGCCTTCATCAATTAATTTTCTAGTAATCTCATACCCAGCTCTTTCATAATCAATTGATACAGAAGGTATTTCATCACTACCAGGATAGAATGTATTTGTTAAAACTACTGGTATATCATAATTATTCTTTACAGTTCTTAAGAACTCATATTGAGTTTCATTAATTTCATCATTCAAGTATAAAATACCATCAACTTGCGATGCAATAATTTCTCTTAATATATCCTCTTCACTAGCGTCTTCACTTTCTAAGATGTAAATCAATATAGAATACTTATAAACTCTAGCGATATCAGCAATTCCATTCATCATTTCAGCAATACTAGCTCTAGACATGTCAGGAACTACAACTGCAACAGTTGTTGATTTACGACTTGCAAGTCCTTTTGCGAATGCATTAGGTTTATAACCAAGTTCTTGTATTACCTTTAAAACTCTTTCTCTAGTTTCTGGTTTAACTTTTTCAGGATTATTAATAGCTCTAGAAACAGTAGCAAGAGAAACTCTAGCTGCACCAGCCACATCATATATAGTTGCTTTACTCATAGATAAGCACCTTCTTTCATCGAAGTAATTATAACATAAATGTAAATGTTTTCAATCATAATACTTAATTTATGAAAACTTTTCATAAATTTGTGCAATGTGTACAAAACGACTGAATATATAGATACAACCCTTTACCATTACTCCCAATATAAAAACCCACTACTTTGAAGAACACAAATTAATACAATTATTAAAATAGCATTGAGTATAAATGTAAATATTCTGAAACTTCTTTCATTAATTTCCATAGTATATTTGGATAATATATATATCCCTAATATACCTAAAGCATAAAGCAAAAATATATTAAAAGTATTAATAGAACTAGTATCACTCAAATGAAATATATCTAAGATGCTATTCATGTAAAGATTTTCAATTAAATATAAAAGTATAATTATAAATGCAAGTAGTATCGTTGGAATTATAGAAAAAAATACTCTTTTCATAAAAACATCTCCTACCTCTTCAACATCATTATACTAAATTGTATTAAAAAACACCATCACTGATGGTGTTTTTTTTATTGTTATCTACGTTCTTTAATACGTGCTTTTTTAGCAGAAAGTCCTCTAATGTAACGAAGTTTAGCTCTACGAACTTTACCTTTTCTAATTACATCAATATCAACTACTAATGGTGAATGTACTGGGAATGTTCTTTCGATTCCGATACCATAAGATACTTTTCTTACAGTAAAAGTTTCTCCAATTCCTCCACCTTGTCTTTGGATTACTAGTCCTTCGAAGATTTGAATTCTTTCACGGTTACCCTCTTTAATTTTTACAGATACTTTAACAGAATCTCCACTTCTAAATACAGGTACAACTGGTTTCTCGAATTCTTTGGTTACTTCTCTAATTAATTGCTGAGACATTTTTTTCACTCCTTATTTCTTTACATTTGCTCATAAGGAAGTTCCAAAGCGGAGCAATGCATGATTTGATTTAACAGCGGGATAATTATATCATACGTACATTTCTAATACAACTGTTTTTACTCAAAAATTACAGTTTTGTATGTGTAGTATTCTTTATCGTCGATAATTAGCAATATTTCATATTTGCCTGACACATCTTCTTCGTTGATAAAGAATGTAATGTCTAGTGTTCCATCGTGGCAAACATCTAGGCACATATCTAAAAAGCTATTTTCAACAGTGGGTATTAAATACTGTTTTGTTTCATTATTATTCACAAGAATAATATAAACAGATTCCCCTTCGTTAAATGTTCCTTTTACTACAAGTCTATCAAATTCTTTTTCGAAAATAACATCGTAATCTACAGGTATATTTTCGAATATATTGATTTTAGTGAAAATTTCAGTGGTGTACTCTTTTGTTACGTTTTGAGTTCCAAGAACACTGCCTTGACTCGTAGTAAAGTTAACAGCTTTATCATATAGTGAAATTCGATTAGTTTGATAAATATTATCTTTGATTTCCATATCATATACTACGATACCTTCTTCAACTTCAATTGTAGTTGAAGAGTAGCTTAATATATCATCTTCCAAAATGTCATAGGTTGGGAAAGGCACTATATCTCCATTAATAGCCACTTGCCCACCACTATGGATTAAATAGTTATCAATATCATAGTAATGCACATTAGACTTGTCCGGGCTATAGAAAGTAACTCCAAGTATTTTCCCATATTCATATACTTGTTCAATAGTCATTAACTCAGTATCAATCGAGTATATTACTCCTCTTGAGTATGTATCTGTTACATCTATATCAAATTCTCTTAACTTATTTTTATTTATTCCGTTATCAAATAAAAATATATCTCCATTTTCAAGCACAGAAACACTACTTTGTGCATATTGCCACTCAAAATCATCACCCTCAGGGGTAAAGAAATATTCACTTACAAAATCTGGGTCCCAGTTATTTGGATCTCCAATTACCCAATTAAGTTCATTACTTGAATATCCAACACTTATTACTATGTCTTGATTCTTACCAGACAAAATAATCGAGTCAGTATTTACATCATAAAATATACTGTTTAAATGGAACCAATCACTTAATGTCCACATTTCACTTTGTCCATCAAGTCTATTAATATAATCAGTTACATCTAATGTTCTAATAATTTCACCAGTAGATCTATCTAACTCAATGATGATATCTTCTAGTGTTCCATCAAAATCATTTGTGCCTACAAGTAAATTCCCGTTAGGCATTTCAAAATAATCATGATGATAGCCACCGGGAATATTATATTGTGTGTGTACTTTTCCTAAAAAATCAATTTCTATTAATTCGGTCGAATAATAAGGGTCAACTAAATTTCTATAACCAAATAAGAAATTGCCATTGTCTAATAATTTAGGTGTCCATGACATTTCTTTACTCAAATACCATCTAACATCACCAAGGTAATCATATCCTACGGCTAGATTGCTACTTGTAGACATAGTAATCATCAAATCGTCTCCAAAGTAATCATGTGTAGTTTCAACATGTTCCGGCACTATAATGCTTTCAGGTAAAGGAGTTGTATCAACATATACTGTATGAACTAAAATGTATCCATCCAAATCAAATAGCTCATAAATTTCAATTCTATTCCTTGTTTTTGGATATAATCCATAAACTGGAATAATATGAGATACCCCCGGACTAGTCACATATTCTATATTTCCTTCTTCGGTTTTGCCTCTTATAAGAATCTTAAACTCAGCTGTATCAGGAGTATCAAACATTAATAACCCAGATAAAGGAGCCATATCATAAGGATCTAAAACAAAGTATGGATTTTCCTTTGTATAATCGCCATTACTGAATTCAACTAAAAACTCATTTTCACTGCTTTGCTGCATTGCTACCAAAGACTCTGAATCAGCCACTCCTGAAGTAATTGGATCAGATAGTCCAAATATTAAAAAGCCTACCAAAGAAGCAACTACAAAAATAGCTGGAATAATGATTAATAAATTACTTTCATCAAATAACCTTTTCCAAAAAAATTTATTCATTATTTTGCTCCTTTAAATATTTCATATATAAATCTTCTCTTCTTTCTTTTGTTTTATTTATAGATTCACTTAATCTCCACTCTTTAATCTTTTTGTGGTTCCCACTCATTAAAACTTCAGGCACTTTTTTTCCCATAAATTCTCTAGGTCTTGTGTAATGAGGATGCTCAAGTAAATTGTTACTAAAAGAGTCATTTAAATGAGATTCATCTTTGTTAATTACCCCGGGGACTACTCTTGTAACTGAATCAATTAATGCCATCGCAGCAATTTCTCCACCAGTTAAAACAAAGTCTCCAATAGATACCTCACAATCAAACAAATCTCTAATTCTTTCATCATAGCCTTCATAATGACCACACATGATAATTAAATGCTTTTTATGACTTAACTTATATGCCATTTCTTGTTCGTACTTTTTACCTTGGGGAGTTAAAAGTATTTTATTAGCTTTTTCATACCCTTCAATACTGATTAAAGCATCATAGATGCTTTGGACACCCAGTACCATGCCCGCTCCTCCACCATAAGGTGAATCATCTACCTTTTTATGTTTGTTTTTAGAAAAGTCTCTAAAATCAATTAAATTAACTTCAATAAGCCCGTTTTTAATTGCTCTTCCCATAATAGATTCCTTAAGAAAACCTTCAAACATTTTTGGAAATAGAGTTAATACTTCTATTCTCATAAAAGACCCTCCCAATTAATTAATGATATTCTTTTTAAATCCTTATTTACGTCTTTAACAAATTCTTTTCTAAATGGAATTAGAGCGTCTTTTTTATTATCTCTTTTCACCACAAGTATTTCACCTTGAGGATATTCTCGAATATCGACGCATGTACCAGCCAATAAATCACCCGTATATATCTCTAGACCAATTAGCTCATCAAAATAGAATTCATCTGTTTCTAAATCTTTTGCATCTTCTTTATTAAATGTCAAAAAAGATCCCTTATACTTTTCTACTAAATTTATATCATTATACTCTTTAAAAGCTAAGTGATCTAAATTTTTAACCGTTCTAAACGTTTCTACAGTCACTGGAATATATTCATCCTTAAAAGCGATATATAAAAGGCTACCCTTTTTATATCGGTCTTCTTTAAAATCAGTGAAAGATTTTACTTTCAGTGTTCCTTTTAATCCATGTGTATTTACAATCTTTCCAATTGAAACATATTCCATAATGCACCTCTATTTTGAAAACATAATTTTTTCTGATTGAAATAATTTATTTAATATGAGAATTAGTATACTTACATATACTAAACTTGAAATAATAGTTAAAATATATTGCGAAGCTACTACTTCAAAAGTAAGAATCGAAATTATAATATTAATACTGTTATAAAGTGGTATTAAGTAAATTAAAATGTTTGTACTCGCCTCTCCACTAAACATTGTACTCATACCCATTACAATAGATAAAAAGTAAAACGGAAGTATCAACATTGAAGCTTCCTTTATCGTTTTAGCATATGCACTAATTACTGAAATTATACCAACTATTACTAAAACTGTTGCGAGCAAAACAGTAAATAGCATTGCAAAATCAGAGATACCGTAAATACTCATTCCAACATTAGAGTCTTCAAATTGCAGTAGTTTTGGCAAACTAAGAATTATACCAATAAAACTAGACGTTGCACTGAATAAAGATATAACTGATAAACTAAGTACTTTACCAATTGCTATTTCACTTCTTTTGACAGGAGTTACAAGTAAAGTAGCAATCGTACCTCTTTCTTTTTCACCAGCAATAGAATCTGGCCCAATACTCATTGCGCCACTAAATAAGAACATAATTATAAGCATAGGTAATAACATTGCAAATCCTTGTCCAATCGCTTTGTCTTCATCAATAATAATATGTTCATCATTATCTAAGTCAGTGGTAAAGACATAAAATTCTTCACCATATCTGTCAAGTGCAACACTTTGTCTATATGCATTTAAACTATCAATATATACATAATATGTTGCCTCACTATATTTTTCTCCAGGATTATAGTAAGTTAAGACGTCGCTTAAAATACCATTGTTAATGTCACTTTCGAATGTCTCTGGAAATCTTAATAATAAATCTATGTCCCCAATTAAAATTGAGTCGATTATAGACTCATGATCCACAGTTGTATAATCACTATATACCACATTAATATCTAATGTATCTAAATAACTACTAAAACCATTAGGTATGTTTTCAACATAAACAACCTTTTCGTGAGTATCAACATCATCTATTTGCTCACCAAGTACCGAACCCATAAATGAATACATTAAGTATATTGCAACTCCAGGTAGTAAAATAGTAGTGAATATTAATCTTTTATCACTCATTACTCTATAAAATTCTTTTTTAAAAACAGTAAAAATATTCTTCATTATATATTAACCCCTAGTTCTTCCTCTTTTATTAGATCAAAGAAGATTTCTTCTAAATCATTACTAGGATGTGTATTTTTAACATTTTCAAGTGTGTCACACAATTTCATTTTACCATTTATGATAATTCCGACTTTATCACATAACTTATCAACAACACTTAATATATGAGTAGAAAGAATAACAGTTTTTCCTTCGTTTTTTAACTCTACTAGGTATTCAGTAACACTTCTAGCGGTTAATACATCAAGTCCATTTGTAGGTTCATCAAATATGATAAATTCAGGATCGTGAACTAAACTAATAGCTATACTCGTTTTTTGTTTCATTCCCGTTGATAAATCTCCAACTTTAACTTCTCTAAATTTATCAATTTCAAATCTTGAAAATAGAATAGATTTTCGTTCTTCTATTGTGTGATCTTCAAGTCCGTGAAGTCTACCAAAATAAGTAAACAAATAACTAGGTGTAAAATGGTCTTCAAGTTTAAGTTCACTTGTTAAGAATCCTATTTTACCTCTAACATCTTTACTGTCATTTATTACACTACTTCCACCAACTAAGATGTCTCCACTATCTGGTTTAATCAATGTGGATATTGCTCTTAAACAAGTGGTTTTCCCCGCTCCATTCGGTCCTAAAAGACCAAATATTTCACCAGGGTATGCTGTGAATGATAAATCATTTACAGCCACTTTTAATTTAATATTTGTTTTTTCAATCTTTTGTTGTTTTTTTGATAATTTAAATGTTTTTACAATGTTTCTAACTTCTAGTTTCTGCATGAATGTTCACTCCTATAACCATTTACCCATAAAAAGTAAATCTATATATTTATTTTCTACAAAAAATCCCTTTTGTATTGTTCCTTCTACTTCGAATCCAAATTTTTCATATAAATGAATAGCATTTGGGTTATCAACTCTAACATCTAACTCCATTTTAAGTTTTCCAACTTCTTTAGCTTTATTTAAAATGTTTTCTATCATTATTGTGCCTATTCCTAAATTATTAAATTTTCTAAGTACGCTCATACCGATCGAAGCACGATGCTTAATTCTTTGAAAATGACTACTCCTAAACATAATCGTACCAATAATCTCTTCTTCAAAAAAAACTGCAAAGATGTACTCATCCTCAGAAGCCATTATTCTTCTAATAAACTTTCTTTCTTCATTTAACGTCATTGTATATTCACCAGGATCTCTTATTAAATTCTGCGATTCTAAATTTACAATTTTGAAAAAATCTAGTAACAATACAGCATCACTTAACCTAATTTCTCTTAAATCAATCATTTTACCGTCTTTCAATGTATATTCCATTTGAGCACCTCCTTATATAATTATACTACACATTATCTTATTATATAAAGTAAACAGTAAAAAAAAGACCCGAAATGGGTCTAGAATGAATCAATATTGATCATTACTTTTTTTCCTTCTCTTGATGCACTTGCATAAGCTATAGTTCTAATTGCATTTGCAATTCGTCCATTTTTCCCAATTACTCTACCAAGATCATCTTGGTGAACAAATATTTGAATTGTAAGTACGTTATTTTCTTCTGAAAATTTCTTAACCATCAAATCTTCAGGTTTCGTTACTAACGGCATTACTAGGTCTTTAATTAGTTTTTCATAATTAACAGCCATATTATATTCTCCTATTTGTTTTCTTTGCTTGACTTAATTCCGGCTTTTGAGAATAAATTTTTAACTGTATCTGTAGGTTTAGCGCCTTCATTCAACCATTTTTGAGCTTTATCATTGTCAATTTTCACTGAAGCAGGCTCAGTTGTAGGATTGTATGTACCGATAATTTCTAAGTATCTACCATCTCTAGGACTTCTAGAATCTGCTGCTACTAATCTATAGAAAGGACGTTTTTTAGAACCATATCTTTGTAATCTAATTTTTACTGCCATTGTTATTTCCTCCTCGAATTTTTATTTTTCATCTATCAAAGTATATCATTAGGTTCTTCTGTTGTCAAGTCTTTTTCCTTGACATCAAAATCTAGTTGATATTCTTTATCATCTAATAAAGATTCTTCTACTTTTTTAACCAATTTTAATTGATTTAATTTTTCTTTTGTCTCTTCCACTTTGTCTTCATCTAAGTATAAAACTGCATATTTCCCTTTTTTAGTATAATACATCAATTCACCAAAATCTGCGATTTGTTTTATTGCCTTAGGTGTTCTAAAGTAAACAATTAAACTTTTTCTTAGTGTCATTTTAGTACTCCTTTAATGTTTGTTTATTAGACCCATCTCGTTGGGATACTTTATTTTTGGTGATACACTTTGTGCGATTTCGCGTGAGACTTTATCTAATATATTTTGAATCTTTTTTTCTATTTTTTTATATTCAGATACTATTTCATTTGTAAATACTTTTGTTTTTATATCTGCTAACTCTAATTGAACTTTTTTTAAGTCCGGATGATGTTTCCCATATTTAGAAACCTCTTCATATTTAAGCTTAGATTTATTAAAGTTATCTAATAAGTTCACTATAACAGGATCGTTATCCAATATCTTTTTAAGTTCTAATAATCTAATATACTCTTCTTTTGATTTAATTTCATCAACTAAATCATATACTCTATTTAAGACTTTATCTTTCATTTTATCACCACAATAATAGTATATAGAAACAGTCCTAATGTTGCAAGTGTTATATACTAAATCAAGCACTGTGTTTTTTTAGTTATAAATTAATAGTAATCTTTTACGACTTCATTTGACAGTATTATAACTGAACTATATAATTAAGTTGTCAAGTATAGTATTTGTATATAGAAAGAGGCAATACTTATGAAGAAACTAACAATTTATATTACTATCTTACTTTTAGTGTTATTTAGTTTTGTAACCACAAAACAAATTTATGCAGCCGGTAGAAATGTAATTTACTTTAAAGAAACCACTTGTATGGTTTGTCAAGAACTTGCTGGTTACCCTGACGGAATAGGTGGAGATTATCATCCTGAGCTAGATTACATAAAAATCATGGAAGATCAAGGCATTACAGTTGAGGTTCACGACATCTTAAATAGTTCTTATGACAATGACCTATTTAAAGCATATAATGATAGTTATGGTATTTCAATAAGTGCTGCGGTAGTACCAATAATTTTTGTAGGTAATCAATATTTTAACAACATAGGAGATATTCAAGATGCTGTTAACGATAATACAATATATGATTTAAGTGAAAGCACTCTAAAAGATATAATACTAATCGAAGGAGGAGCTTTCGATGATTTAAAAGGATTCGCTGGATATATTGCTGTTTTAGGTGCAGGACTACTTGATGGTGTTAATCCTTGTGCAATTGCAATGTTACTTATGTTTGTTAGTTTACTTGGATTTACAGAAAAGAAAAAAATACTAATCTTGGTAAGCATTACATATATATTCGCATTATTTGTTTCATACTTGTTAATAGGTATAGGTTTATTAAACATACTAAATAATTATGCTGCCCAGGCTGAAATATTGAATAATGTTATTAACTGGTTTATATTTATATTAGTATCATTCTTATTCATCCTAAATATTTATGATTTCATTGTTACAAGGAATGAAGATTATGCAAAAGTAAAAAACCAATTACCTAAATGGGTACAGAAATATAATAAGGCAATCATAAAAAGGTTCACAAATCTAATTAATAATGAAGATAATAAAAAGGGTATAGCAATAGTTCTTGTATTAACTTTTATTTTAGGTTTGACATTAAGTGTTACTGAACTTGTTTGTACTGGTCAAATTTATGTTGCGATTGTAAATACTGTTAGATACGAAGATACTGGATACGCATATTTCTTATTATTAAGTTATAATGTTATGTTTGTTATTCCTCTAATCATTATTGCAGTAGTTGCAATAAGAGGTAAAGGTGTTGTTTCAACTAGTAACTTTATTCGGGAACATCTTCATATTATTAAATTATTAAATGCATTATTGTTTTTAGTTATCGCAGTATATTTCTATTTCAGAATATTCTAGGAGGGATTTTATGAAAGAACGAGTTATTGTTATGCGTGCAGACTATACATTATTTGATGGTAATATTTTAGAATTACCATTAAAAGATGAGTACATCACTAAGTTAAGTATCGAAATATTTGATGATGATGATCCATGTATTATACATCAATCATATGTTATTAAAGAAATTGTAACAAGACTTTTAGATTTGTTTAAAGAACAAGAAAAGTTATTATTAAATGCCGCTGATTTTATGAAGGAATTTGATGTAATTGATTTTTCTGATTTATCAACCTTGACTTTTGAGTTAGTGGTTAAGTAAATGGATGTTTATTTAGACAATGCTTCAACTACGAATGTAAGTAAAGAGATACTTGAAGCAATGTTGCCTTATTTCAAAGAAGAATTCGGAAACCCTTCAAGTTTACACGAAAAGGGTATAAATAGTAGAAAAGTAATTAATAAATCTAGAATTAAAATTGCAGAATTATTAAACTGCAAAAAATCTGAAATATATTTCACCGGTGGTGGGACAGAATCAATTAACTGGGCTCTAAAAGGTTTGGCTTTTAAGAATAGAACCAAATACGAGATAATAACTACAAATATTGAACACCATGCTACATCTCGAACTTGCGAATTTTTAGAGGCTTTAGGGTTTACTATAAACTATTTAAAAGTTGATAGTAATGGTTTTATAAATATTAATGAATTACGAAGTATGGTAAATGAAAATACTCTTGTAGTTAGTATCATTATGGCAAACAATGAAATTGGTACAATTCAAAATATAAAAGAAATAAGTGGAATTTGTGATGAAGCTAGAACTTACCTACATGTTGATGCTGTTCAGGCTGTATGTCATATAGAACTTGATGTAGAAGAATTGAGTGTTGACCTTTTAAGTATCTCTGGGCACAAGTTTCATGCCCCAAAAGGAATAGGTCTACTCTATATTAAAGAAGGTACGCATATAGAAAATTTAATACACGGTGGTCAACAAGAACGTAAAAAAAGAGCCGGCACTGAAAACGTACCATATATTGTTGGCATTACAAAAGCATTAGAACTTGGAATATCAAATATTGGCAACTATACAAAATTACTAAATAGTTATTCAAAAACCTTTTTAGAGAGACTAGATAAAGAGAATATTGAATACATTCTTAATGGTCCAAATATTGGTGAAGATAGATTGCCAGGCAATCTTAATATTTCATTCAAAGATATTGATGGTTTAGTGTTGACCTACCTATTAAATAAACGCGGAATATATGTTAGTACTGGTAGTGCATGTGATACTGAATCTATAGAACCATCTCATGTTATCACAGCTATAGAAGTTCCTAACAATTACATCAATGCGACAATAAGATTTTCTATAGGAAATGAAACAACAATTGGAGAATTAGATTATGTTCTCGATAACTTAATTAGCATCATAAAAAACGAAATATAAAAGGCGTAAAAATTTACGCCTTTTTTTATATTTTGTAATCTGTTATTTCTTTATATCTTCCTTTTTCTAATAAAATATCCAAATCAATATTCCCAATTGATACTCTTTTTAAATACACTACCTTGTTGTTAAAGTGTTCTACCATTCTTTTTATTTGATGAAATTTTCCTTCTTTTATTGATAAGAAGAATTCATCATCACTAATTTGTTCCACTTTTGGGAGTAACGGAGTGAATAGGAAATCTCTTCCATCTTTTATTTGAAACTCTTTTAACAAT
>Ga0307989_1000875_pt1 | contig 17691 bp, 24 predicted proteins | sample EllFjometagen185_FD_203164 | JGI IMG/M metagenome (GOLD analysis project Ga0307989, IMG submission 203164) | Marine microbial communities from Ellis Fjord, Antarctic Ocean - #185 | ecosystem: Environmental > Aquatic > Marine > Unclassified | place: Southern Ocean | collected 2014-10-08
TTATGAATGCTAAGCGTATTGAGAAACGGGAGCTTGTGATTAAGAGGTACTCTAAGGTTTTGTTGGCTTTGTTTGAGATGATGAAGAGTAATGGACATATTGATTTTGAAGTTGATGCTGAGGCTAAGACTGTTAGTGTGAAGATTTTGAAGTTGAATGAGTGTCGAGCTGTGAAGCCTCGGTATTTTGTTGCTGTTGGAGATATTGATAAGTATATGAGAAGGTTTTTGCCATCTCGAAATTTTGGGACTTTGGTGATTTCTACGAACAAGGGAATGCTTGGACATAAGGAAGCTTTGAAGGAAAATTTTGGGGGAAGCGTTGTTGCTTATTTTTATTAAAATGAATAAAGATTTAATGCGGGAAGTTGAGATTGCGAATGGTGTTGAAGTTAGTTTTAGCGGGAAGGATGTTGTTGTTAAGGGGAATGGAAAGGAGTTGAAGCGGAGTTTTGAGATTGGGAAGATACAAATCTCGGTTAGTCCGGCAACAGGCAATGGGGAAGAGGCAATGGGGAAAGTTATTTTGGAAGCTAAGGGTGCTAGTAAGCGAGAGGCTAAGATGATGGGGACGATTTGGGCGCATTTGAAGAATATGATTAAGGGTGTTGGTGAGGATTTTGTTTATGAGTTGGAAGTTTGTCATGTGCATTTTCCTATGAACGTTAAGGCTGAGGGGAAGAAGATTCTTATCAAGAGTTTTTTGGGGGAGACGACTGTTCGTGAGGCGAAGATTGTTGGTGATGTTAAGGTTGATATTTCTGGGAACAAGATTACGGTGACTGGATCTAATATTGAAAATGCTGGACAGACTGCGGCGAATTTGGAGAAGGCGACTCGGTTGACTGGTAGAGATAGGCGGATTTTTCAGGACGGGATATTTATAACTAAAAAACCTTATAGGACTATTTGATGATGGAAGAATATAAAACAGATATTAGAAAACGTGAAATATTAAGTGATGGCGAAGTTCTTAGACAGGTTGCGCAACATCATGTGAATGTTCAAAATGAGAGAAATTCTTCTATTGATATTAAACCTTCTGAATTTAAGCGTGCTTATGAAAATATATATGGGAGGAATTTTTAGATGGTAGATGTAAAAAAAACAGTAGCGAGAAAGAAGCCGAAGTTTTTGAGAACTGATTGGCATAAGAAGATTAGGCTTGGTCGTGGTGTTAAGAAGAATCAGAAGTGGCATGGTGCCAAGGGACGACAGAATAAGTTTAGGTTGAATCGAAAGGGACGAGGTCAGAGGCCTAAAGTTGGATGGGGAGCTAAGAATGATACTAAGAATTTTGTTAGTGGAGTTGAGGCTGTTCGTGTTGAGAACTTGAAGGAGCTTTCTAATATTAAGAAGGGCGCTGGAGTTATTGTTGGAAGTGTTGGAAAGAAAAAGAGAATGACTCTTTTGGAAAAGGCTAAGGAAATGGGAATTACTGTTTTGAATCGATACCTCAAAACGTCGGAAGTCGGAAGTCGGAAGTCGGAAGTAAAGACAGAGGGGAAAGCATAATGCAGCTCGCTAAGAAGAAGGATTTGGCCGCTAAGGTTTTGAAGGTTGGTAAGGGTCGTATTGTTTTTGCTCCTGAGAGATTGACTGAGATTAAGGAAGCGATTAGTAGGATGGATATTTTGGATTTACATAAGGCTGGCGCTATTTCGATTCGAGAGGTTAAGGGTCGGAAGAAGATTGTGAAGAGAAAGAATAGAAGGAGAGTTGGAAAGATTAAGCAGAATGTTAACAAGAGAAAGGCTGAGTATGTTATTATTACGAGGAAGTTGAGGGCGTTTGTTCGTGGTGCTTTTAGGATTGGGAAGATTGATGCTGAGGAGAAACGGGAGATTAGGAAGCAAATTCGAGCTCGGAAGTTTAGGAGCAAAAGACAGTTAAAGGAGCATTTGGAGAATAAATAATATGGGATTAAGAACAATGAAACGTAGGAGAAGGGAGAATAAGACAGATTACAAAGCTAGGCGCTTGATGCTTACTTCTGGTTTGCCGAGGATTGTAGTTCGTAAAACTAATAAGCATTTTATTTTGCAGGCTGTTGAATCTCATGAGGCTCAGGATAAAGTTCTTGCGACTATTACTTCTAAGGATTTGTTGAAGAATGGTTGGGATGAGAAGAAGAAAGGTAGTTTGAAGGGAATTAGTGCTGGATACCTAACGGGCATTTTATTCGCAAAGCAAATTAAAGCCCTAGTCGGAAGTCGGAAGTCGGAAGTCGGAAGTCGGTTTATTGTTGATTTGGGAATGGCTCGGACCTTGAAGGGTGGAAGGGTTTTCGCTGTTGTTGCTGGTTTGGTTGAGGGTGGTTTAGATATTAATGCTAATGATAAGGTTTTTCCTTCGGAAGATCGGTTGATGGGTGAGCATTGTGATTTGAAGGATATGGTTGCGAAGGTTAAGGGAGGGTTGGCTTGATGGTGGGTTATGATAGAGAAGAGATGGGAAGTAATGAACTTCCTTTAAGTAAAATGGAAAAAAAGCATTATGCTCTTTATCGTTGTCTTGAAAAAAGATCAGAATTTGTTGAGGATAGAAGTGTAGATGAAGGTTATTCGATTGGTGGAGTGAGTGATCAATATGATTGTATTGATAGTAGCGAATTTTGTACTGGAAAATCTAAGGAGGCATTCAATTAAAATGGTAGAAAAAAATATGGAAGCAGAGAAACAATTGAAAGAAATGGAAACTGCTGTTGAAGATAAAGAGAAGAAAACAGACGAGAAGGTTTCTAAAGAGTTTGATGCTAAGGCTAAGGTTGAAGAAAGGCGAGCTCCGCAGAGAGGTGGAAAGTTTAATGGTCCTAGGGAAAGTTGGGAAGATAAGATTGCTCGTGAGAATAAGGAAAAGTTAGAGAGATGGGTTCCTAAGACTGAGCTTGGTCGTGCTGTTCGAGCTGGTAAGGTTAAGGATATTGATGAAGTTTTGAGTGAGGGTCGGAAGATTATGGAGTCGGAGATTGTTGATTTATTGATTCCTGGTTTGAAGATTGATTATTTGTTTATTGGTCAGGCTAAGGGTAAGTTTGGTGGTGGTAAGAGGCGTCCGTTTAGGCAGACTCAGAAGAAGACTAAGGAAGGTAATGTTTTGACTTTTGGTGTTATGGCTGTTGTTGGCGACGGAAAGGGTCATGTTGGAATTGGATATGGTCGGGCTGCTGAGACTTTGCCGGCTAAGGAGAAGGCGACTCGGAAGGCTAAGTTGGCTATTACTAAGATTAAGCTTGGTTGTGCTTCGTTTGATTGTTCGTGTGAAGAAGAGCATAGTATTCCTCTTGCGGTAACTGGGAAATGTTCTTCGGTTGTTGTTAAGTTGATGCCGGCGCCTCAGGGAACTGGGTTGGTTGTGAATGATGAGTTAAAGAGAATTTTGAGAGCTGTTGGAGTTAAGGATGTTTATAGTAAGTGTTCGGGGAAGTTGCGGACTACGTTTAATTCGGCTAAGGCTTGTATGGCTGCTTTGGAGAAGATTGGGGAGGTACGGATATGAATATGAATTTGCGTAATTTTAAAGTTAAGGATATTATAAGGGGTTCTGATGTTCCTTATGGGACAGTGCATTCTATGAAAGATGGTGCCCTTACTCTCGTTAAGAAAAGTGGTAATGAGATAAAAACCATGGGTATTGAAACCTCTGTTCATAATGGCGCTATTAGTGACGTTTTGTCTATGGGTAATTATACAACTGTTGAATCTGATTCTACGGGTTATAATAATTACAGAGATACATTGGAGGGTAAATTTTAATATGGCATATTTTGTTGTTAGGATTGCTGGGCAGGTTAAGAATCTGAAGAGTCAGAATGAGACATTGAAGAGACTTAAGATGTGTAAGAAGTTTACGGCGATTTTGGTTGAGGAAGATGATAAGGTTAGAATGGGAATGGTTAAGTCTGTTGATAAGAAGGTTGCTTTTGGAAAGGTTTCGGAAGAGTTTTTGAAGGAATTGAATGAGAAGCGTCCTGCTAAGAATGGGGTTTACTTTTTGCATCCTGCACGTGGTGGGTTTAAGAAGAGTTCACGTTTGCCTACGCCTAAGGGGATTTTGGGAGAGCATGAAGATATTGTTAAGTTAGTTGGGAGGATGTTGTGATGTGTGGGGAAACTGGTAGCACTAGAGATGTTTATACTATTGGAAAAAGTGATATGAATAAAATGGAAGTTGGAGATATTGCTTGCTACGAAAATAATAAGACAGTTGTTACTTCTATTGAAGACCTGCCTCAATCTTTTTCAAGTGCTATTGTAAACCCAGATAGAAGGACTCTTACTTGTATTAAGCATGATATGAAAAGTGAAAAAGGGGATGTCTCTTTTGTTACCGAAGATGACCGTGGATTTTCAGATTTATATAAAATAGTTGGGAGCGTTGTATTATGAAGGTTCACAAGAGGCCTAAGAATTCTAGGATTCGTGGTGCGCGTACTGTTGGATGGGGATTTAGACAGAAGCATAAGGGACATGGGAATAAGGGTGGATTTGGTATGGCTGGAACTGGGAAGCGTGGAGATCATAAGAAGCAGTCTGCAGAGATGTCTGTTAAGAAAGGTAAGTATTTTGGTAAGCAGGGTATAACTTCTAGAGGGACTGAGCGTGATACGCGGCTTCGGATTAACTTGTATGATATTGAGCAGAACATGGTTGGTAAGACTGGTAAGGTTGATTTGGCTAAGTATAAGATTTTGGGAAGTGGTAATGGTTTCAAGGGAGAGATTGTTGCTTTGGAAGCTAGTAAGTTGGCTATTGAGAAAATGGAGAAAGCTGGTGGTAAGATTATTTTGCCGGTTCGTAAGGAAGAGGTTAAGCAGTGGGTGAAGGTTGAGAAAAAGGTTGTTGAGAAAGATAAGAAAGAAGAGTAGATTTTTGTTTTGATTGAAGATAACTTTATAAAACATTTTGGTGATTATATTGAATGGCTATGAGAGATTTGTTGAAGAATTTGCCGGAAGTTAGGGCGCCGACAGAGAAGAAGGTTAGTTTTAATGTTAAGTTAAAATGGACTTTGGTTATACTTGTTGGTTATTTTATTTTGGCGAATATTCCTTTGTTTGGGATTACGGAAGGTAGTCTTTCTAGGTTTGAGTATTTGGCTATTTTGCTTGGGACATCATTTGGTTCGATTATTAGTTTGGGTATTGGTCCGATTGTGATGAGTTCTATTATTTTGCAGTTGTTGTCTGGGGCACAGATTATTAATATTGATCAGACTACGGATGAGGGAAAGCGGTTTTTTCAGGGGATGCAGAAGTTGTTGGCGTTTGCGTTTGTGATTTTTGAGGCTATGGTTTATGTTTTGATGAAGGGGATTGCGGCTGAGCCTGGGTTTACTGGTTTGGTTATAACGCAGCTTTGTATTGGTGGTTTCTTGATTATTTTTATGGATGAAGTTATTCAGAAGTGGGGCTTTGGTTCTGGTGTTTCGCTTTTCATTGCGGCCGGTATTGGTTGGAGATTATTTGCGCAGTTGTTTCAATTTGTTGGACCACAGGGAACTCTTGAGGCAAGCGGCAAGGTTTTTGCAATTGTTGCGAGTGTGATTATTGGTGATGGTGTTGGAGTTGCTCAGGCTTTTTTCCCTATTCTTATTACGGCGTTGTTGTTTTTGGCTGTTGTGTTTTCTCAGAGTTTGAAGGTTGAGATTCCGCTTGCGTTTGACAGGATTCGTGGACATTCGATGAAATGGCCCTTGCAGTTTTTTTATGCTGGTGTTATTCCTGTTATTTTGGTTTCTGCTTTGGCTGCTAATTTGCAGTTGTTTGGAAGTTTGTTGCAGAACTGGTTGGGACATGCTACCTTCTTAGGAGGATTTAGTGAAGGTGGTCAAGCGGTTAGTGGTTTGTCTTTTTGGATTGGTTCGACTCCTTTATTGCAGGAAATTATTACGGGAAGTTTTAGATGGGTTTATGCTGCTCAGGCTTTTTTTCATGTTTTGTTTTATGCTTTGTTTTCTATTTTGTTTGCGTTCTTCTGGGTTGGGACTAGTGGTATGGATGCGCGAAGTCAGGCGAAGAAGATTGTTAGTAGCGGTATGAGTATGCCTGGGTTTAGGAAGGATGAGAGGGTGTTGGAAGTTATTTTGAAAAGGTATGTTGGGCCGTTGACGATTATGGGTGGGGCTGCTGTTGGTATCTTGGCTTCGGTTGCTAATTTACTTGGAGCTTTAGTTGGTGGTACTGCTATTCTTTTGGCGGTTATGATTATTTATCAGTTGTATCAGAATATTGCACAGCAACATGCGGTTGATATGAATCCGGCGCTAAAGGGTTTCTTCGGAGCTTAATTTCAATTTCAATTTTTATGATTTGTCAAAAGTTAAATTTATATAGGGGAAATGACGTGTTTTCGATTTTGAGTTTTTATGGGGATTAGATTTATATAGAGTGAGGGTTTGGATTGTTTATGACAATCGTTGAGGTGATGGTGGGAAATCCTAAAGTTTCTATTGCGGTGTTCTCTGTAATTGTGACTTTAGTTTCAACTTTGGTTCAGAAGAAGTTTACTGATCAGGAGCATTTGAAGAGTTTGAAGAAGAGACAGAAGGAGATTCAGGCGGAACTTAAGAAGGCGAAGGAGCCGACTGTTATGCAAGAGTTGAATTCTGAGATGTTGCAGTTGACTGGTGTTATGTTTAAGAGTTCTATGAAACCGATGTTTGTTACAATTATTCCTTTTTTGATTTTGTTTACTTGGCTTAGATCTGTTTATGTTCCGGTTTTAGGTGGTGGATGGATTTGGTATTATTTAGGTTATAGTGTTTTGGCTTCGATTATTTTGCGGAAAGTGCTTAAAGTTGCTTGATAGGTAATCTTATATTGTTTGTTTCTTATATATCTTTATGAATAAATATTCTGAAATGGAAAAGCAATACCTGGATACTGTTGCCTCTAGGCTTGGAGTAGTTTCTATTGATAGAAATTTTATTGATGGAGTTCGAGATATAATGTACGAGGATACTAGTGTTAGAAAAGAGATATCGGACCTGAATGATAAATTGTTATCTTCTTATGGAATCAACTAATATTGACATATTAACTCCATAAAAAATTGCGCCGTCTTTGACGCCGCATTTCTCATGGAGATTTATTTAGTAAATGTTAAAAATGGTTTATGATTAATCATGTTATGTTGCCGCAATATCATTTTGTTTATGGATTGATTGTTTCTCTGGTTATGTATTTTGGATTTGATGTTGGGATTTTGGGATGTTTGGTTTTTTTGATTGCGACTGTGGGGATTGATGTGGATCATTATCTGTATTATGTTTATCGGAAGCGGGATTGGAGTTTGAGGCGGGCGGTTGGTTGGTTTATGGGAAAACGAGATGTTATGATGAAGATGAGTCGGAAGAGACGAAGTGGGTTTTATGGTGGGTTTTATTTTTTGCACGGACTTGAGATTTTGTTGGCAGTTTTTTTAGTTGGTTATTTTGTTTGGGATTTGTTTTATTTTGTTGCTCTTGGTTTTTTGTTTCATTTGATTTTGGATTGGATTGATCAGATTTTGAAGATTGATAGATTTGATAAATATTTTGTTGTTTGGGATTGGTTTAAGTTTAGGAAGTTGAAGTTTGTTGATGAGCTTGAGGATATAGTTTCAGGGAAGGATAAGATATAATCTCCACAAAAAATTACATCGTCTTCGACGCTGAGTTTCTTGTGGAGGATTTTTGCGATAGGTTTAAAATGGAAAGAGTAATTTTTTTTGTAATGGAAAAGAAAAATCCTTGTGATGGTTGTGATTTGTGTTGTCGGCATATTGCGGTTGAGATTGATAAGCCTGAGAGCAAGAAGGAGTTTGATCAGATTAGGTGGTTTTTGTTGCATGAGGATGTTTGGGTTTTTATTGATAATGATGATAGTTGGAATTTGCAGGTGAATAATAAGTGCAAGAAGTTGAAGGAGAATACGATGTGTGGGTTTTATGAGGAGCGGCCGCAGATATGTCGGGATTATTCGGCGACTAGTTGTGAGAAGAATGGCGATGGGGATTCGTTTAAGGTTTTGTTTAAGAGTTTGGAGGAGTTTGAGGAGTGGATGCTTCGCAAGAAGATGGACGATAGGAAATAGATGATAGATTTTCCACAAAAAATTACGTCGTCTTCGACGCCGCATTTCTTGTGGATTGTTGTTGTTTAATATCTAAATTGTTTTAAAATTTCGAGTCTACTAAATATTTACAACTTCCTTAATTTCTCTTTAGCTTTCCTTACAAACATTTTTCTTTTTAAAATTCCGTGCTCTGAAATTATTCCTGTTAAATCTTTTAGTTTTGTTTTATCAAATGGATTGTTTAATACTTCAATGTTTTTTTCTCGTTCGTCCCAGACTTCTTTGCCTGATCTTTTTTTGATTAGTATCTTCTTTGTAAATTTTAGGGAAACGCCGCAGGAATAGGTTGGGACTCTGTGAAGTTTTGCTAGTTTTACTAGTGTGGAGGTTCCGAGTTTATTTGCGACTTGGGATTTTGTGAAGGCGTCTGCTCCAAAGAAGAAAAGGTCGCATTTAGCTAAAGAGTGTTCGGCTGCTAGGTCTGGAGTTATGATTACTTTGATTTTGGATTTGGCTAAATCTTTTGCTGTTGTTCTTCCTTGCAATAAGGGTTCGACTTCTGTTGTGTAGACTACGAATTTTTTCTTTTGTTTCTTAGCAAGTTTTAGTATATCCATTACTGTTGAGCTGTGACAGTGAGTGTAAATGTTCATGTCGTTTTTTATTAGGGAAGCTCCGAGTTTTGAGATTTTGTCGTGTGATTTTTTTAGGTCGGTTAGGAATTTCTTGGCTGTTCTTTTTTTCATTTGGGTTTTTTCTAGAGCTTGTATTGCGTTTTGGAGAAGTGGTTCTGTTGGACGGGTTTCTAGAATTTGTTTTACTGAGGCTTTGTCGTTTTGGAGAAGGTAGGCTTTGATTCCGGCTTTTGCTACGTTTTCTGCTCCTTGAATTTTGATTCGCTTGATGTTAGTTATAATTCTTTTGAAGTTCGGACTAGACACCTTTTTTTCCATGGATTCTATAATGAATAAAACTTTAAAAAGATGTTTATATATTCGGTGTTATGAGAGTAAAGGTGATGTTATGATAGAATTATTAAAGTACCAATGGTTTGGTTCATGGATCAACTCAATGGAGACCCAAAATGATTGAGTTGCTAGAGCATCGAAATATCGAAGCACGATTAATTCTATCGGGGGATTTGAAATGATAGAATTACTCATGAAACCCAAACGGGCAGAAAGGAAGCCTTGGGAAATGTTTTTTGTCGGTTTGTTTTGGGCTAGTGTTTCGTTATTGTTGGTTTCTATTGTGTTTGCTAAGGATTCTATTTTGAGGGAAGGGAGTGGATTGTTAGTTGTTGTGTTTACGGTTATTTGTTGTTTGCCTTTTATGTATTATATTATTAAGTTAGAGGAAGGGAAAGATATTGCGATTAGTGATTCGGGACGTTTGATCAAGGAGCATTCTAAGGCGGTGTATGCTTTGACTTGGATGTTTTTGGGATTTGTTGTTGCATTTTCTTTTTGGTATGCGGTTTTGCCTTTGGATCTTGGTATTGTGACTATCCCTGGTAATTCTGGGGAGAATTTTAATTTTCAGATTAAAACTTTTTGTGCGATAAACAGTCCCTCACATTATGATTATTGTATTGAGAGTCATGGGATTCCTATTGGGACTGGGAAGGCTACTGGGACTGATGCTGTTCTTGGTATTTTTTCTAATAATATTTATGTTTTGATTTTTACTATATTGTTTTCTTTGGTGTTTGGTGCTGGGGCGATGTTTATTCTTGTTTGGAATGCGAGTGTTATTGCGGCCGCTATTGGAATTTTTGCGAAAGGTAGTTTGTCGCAGTTGCCTTTGGGTCTTGCGAGATATATGATTCATGGAGTTCCTGAGATTGCGGCTTATTTTGTTGGAGCTTTGGCTGGAGGTATTGTTTCTGTTGCGGTGATTCGGAAGGATTTGCAAGGAGAGAGTACTTGGGCGATTTTGCAAGATTCTCTTTTGATGGTTATTATTGCTATTGGAATTTTGGTTGTGGCGGCTTTGATGGAAGTGTACTTGACGCCGTTGCTTTTTTAGGTTGCGTCAAGTGAGATCGGCTTCGCCTGTGAGATCGAGAATCTTTGATTCTCTGTGAGAACGCCTTTGGCTTTGAGACCGCTTCGCTGTGAGATTGACTTGGGCAACTTTTATTAAGATTGAGGCACATTGTTTTTTATGTATAATTTTAATCGGCTTGAGGTTTATCGTCGTGCTGATTTGTTTAGTGATGTTATTCATGAGCTAACTTTAAAATTTCCTAAATTTGAGATGTATGCTCTTGGTGGGCAGATGCGTCGGGCTGTGGATAGTATTGTTTCTAATATTGCTGAAGGTGGTGGTAAAAATAGCAATGCTGAGATATCTTTGTTTTTACGTCACGCTATTGGTAGCGCTAATGAACTTGAGGCTCAGATTCGGAGAGCTTGGAAGTTGGGATATATTTCTGATGATAAAAATAATATAGTTTCTTGTGAGATTGTTGAGATTCGGAAGATGTTACTTGGTTTTATGAAGAGATACAAATGAGATCGCTTCGCTGTGAGATTGGAAATTAGGAATTCCCTGTGAGATCACTGGTGTTGTGAGACGACTTGATGGGTTTTGTTATTTCTTTGAGATGTAAATATTTTTAAGGGGTGGGTTGCTTTGTTTTTAGTTATGATATTAAAATTAATGGATATATTTAGACTTAGATTGTGCAATGGCAAAGCCCTTGCCAATCAAAAATCTAAAGATTTTTGCTAATGGAGTATGTATTGTTGATTTCAGTTTTGGTTAGTTTTATTTTAACGGTTAGTTTTTTGCCTATGTGGATTCGGACTTGTCGTAAGATTGGTTTGACTTGGGAAGATATGAATAAGTTTGGGCATCCAAAGAATGTTGCTTCTAGTGGTGGAGTCATTGTTGTTATGGCGTTTGTTTTGGGAGTTTTGAGTTATCTTGCTTTGAAGACTTTTTTGTTTGGTGGACAGAGCAAGGCTTTGGAGATTTTTGCTTTGCTATCTGTAGTTTTGATTTTGGGAATTGTTGGTTTGGTTGATGATTTGCTTGGATGGAAAAAGGGTGGGTTGCCGATTAGAATTCGTTTGCTTTTGGCTTTTGCTGCTTCGGTTCCTTTGGTTGTGATTAATGCCGGAACTCATTTTATGTCGCTGCCTTTTTTTGGTGTAGTTGATTTTGGAATATTGTATCCCTTGGTTTTGATTCCTTTGGCTGTTGTTGGAGTTAGTACTACGTATAATTTTTTGGCTGGGTTTAATGGTTTGGAGGCTGGGCAGGGTGTTTTGATTTTGAGTTTTTTGAGTTTTGTTTCTTATGCTACGGGTTCGGGATGGTTGGCGATTGTTGGGCTTTGTATGGTTGGAGCTTTGACTGGATTTTGGATTTTTAATAAGGTTCCGGCTAAAGTTTTTCCTGGGGATATGTTAACTTATGGCGTTGGTGCTTTGATTGCAGGTATGGCTATTTTGGGAAATTTTGAAAAGATTGCTTTTATTGTTTTTATTCCTTATATCTTGGAAGTTGTTTTGAAGGTTAGGGGTAAGTTGGAGAAACATTCATTTGGAGTTCCTAGAAAAGATGGAACATTAGGTTTGCCTTATGATAAGGTTTATGGGTTAGAGCACTTGGCGATTAAGGTTTTGGGACGTGGAGCGACTGAGAAGAAGGTTGTTTATTTGATTTATGCTTTGCAGATATTTTTTATTTTGGTTGGATTTTTAATGCTTTGATAATAAACTTGATAACATAAAAGGCTTTAAAGTCATTTTATTCTAAAAATTAATGAAGAAAGTTTTGTTGATAGATCCTCCTTTTCAAAAGTTTATGGATTTTTCTAAGAATGGGATTCCTCTTGGGTTATTATCTTTAGCTGGGAGCTTGAAGAAAAATGGGCATTCTGTTCAGGTGCTTGATTCTGATTATAATCCTAACGGCACACCTTATCCTTTTATGGGTAAGATAGAGCATTATGATGAGTATTTGAAGAACTTGAAAAATGGGGGGCATCCTATCTGGGAAGATATTGCTTCTCAAATTGAAAAGTCTAGTCCTGATGTAGTTGGTGTTTCTCTTATTTCTACAAAATTAAAAAGTGGCCTTCGGGTTGCTGAGATTGCGAAAAATTTAGGTGTTAAAAGGGTTATTGCTGGAGGTCCACATGTTTCAATTTTTCCTCAGGATGCCTTAAGTAGTCCCTATGTGGATAGTGTTGTATTAGGAGAAGGGGAGAATGTTTTTGAGAAAGCGCTTAGTTCTGATATTGTAAAAGCTGATAGGATAAAAGATATAGGAAGTTTGGCCTGGCCTTCTCGTGAAAGTTTGATTGGGTTGGACAGTTATCATCCGAATGATTTGGGATTTGTTATGACTTCTCGTGGTTGCCCTGGCTCTTGTAATTTTTGTTGTTCTGAGGTTTTATGGGGAAAGGGTGTTAGAAAGAGGGATATTAGTGACGTGTTGGAAGAAATGGATTCTATTCATGATAGTTATGGTACGAATAAATTTTACATAGTAGATGATACTTTTACTCTTGGGAAAAAAAGGGTTAGTGAATTTTGTGAGGGTATTGGCAAAAGAGGGTATGATTGGAGTTGCTTAACTCGGGTTGACAGACTTGATCAAAATATGTTGGAAAATATGATTGGCTCTGGATGTTCGATGGTTAAGGTTGGAATTGAGAGTGGAAGCCAGAATGTTTTAAATTTGATGAATAAAGAAATAACTGTTTCTCAGGTAAGAGATGCTGCAGAACTTCTTAATAAAAATTCCATGCCGTGGTTGTCTTATATTATGGTAGGGGTGCCTGGGGAAACTTCTGCTGATGTTGATAAAACTATGAAATTAATTAAAGATATCAAGCCTTCTTATGTTAGTGCTGCTATTTATACACCTTATCCTGGGACTGGTTTTTCGAAGCAAGGGAATGGTGTTGACTTTGCGAGAGAAGAGGCGAATCATCATAGCATGAAGGTTTTGGCTGGTGATGTTCCGCGGGAAAAGATTGTGGAATTTATGGAATTTGCTGATAAGTATAATGCTGATTCTAATGCTGCGCAGAAATTGTATGGGAAGTAGAATGGTGATGTTTTTTATTTTTTAAGAAATTTTAAACAATATTAATTTAATTTTAGAATATTCAGAATTTTTCTGATATCTTCTTTAATGAAAGGAGGAACCATTTTTACAAATACGTTATCTCTTTTTGCTTTTGGCAAATAAAGTTTTGGATGAACCATTGATAATATTTCTCCTTTTGATTGTTCGAATTCTTTTTGTAATATTTTATTGGTCTTAAGGTATTCTTCTTTGACAAAAATTATAATATTTTGCGAATACCAAAAACTTACATCTTTATTTTCCCATATCTTTTTCCTGATACAATCTACTGGAACGTAATTTTTTTGCTGAAAAATATTTGCCCAATATGATGGCCATTGATTATTAACATGATGAACTCCGTTTTGGAATGGAATAGCTGCCGAAAAAACAATTACTGGACCGAGATTAGTAAGTGTTTCTATAAATGTTTTTGCAGCTTCTTTAGATAAATGCTCTGCAACTTCTAATGATACTACAAGATCAAAAAATTTATTTAACTTCAGTGGTTGTTCCAAATCAGTTTGCATAAAACATTTTTGTGGAATACGTAACTTGTTTTTATTCGCCCATTCTCCTTCTATGCCAAATATACTTTCAATACCATTTTCTTTAAAAATAGATAAAAACTCTCCATTTCCACAACCTACATCAACTACACTTTTTGCTTTAACTAAATCCAATATTAATGGAACTATAATCTTTGCAGATACTAGCGAATCTGAACGCTTTCCGAATGTTTTATCATTGTATGGCACTTTTTTCATGATCTTTTATGGCAAAGTTTACTATAAAAATATAACTATTTTCAATAACACTATATAGAAATATAATATTCTTTTTTATGTATAATAATTTAATATCCAAATGTTTTAAAGGATTGATATTATAAAATTTGCATGAATAAAATAAATTCTTGTGCTATTTGTGAAAGTACTGGTCCAAACTTTGAATTTGCTACTATTAAAGATGGGTATCACATACTCAAATGTCCTTTTTGTGGTATTTACTTTGTGCATCCTCAGCCGAGCGAAAAAGATTTGGAAAAAATTTATTCTTTTGGTAAAGGTTATTTTAAGCATTCTGATTTTAATAAAAATGTTATATCTCCTTATTTGGAAAAATGTTTAAAATCGCTAACAAAAAATACATGTAAGGGTAAAAAATTTTTAGATGTTGGATCTGGAAATGGGGAAACTGTCTTTTTTGCTGAGAAAATGGGATATGATGCATTAGGATTAGATATCAATAAAGGTGCTGTTGAAAAAATGCAAAAAGAAGGGATAAATGTTATAAATAGTACTTTGGAAAGTTTCAATGGAGAAAGAAGTTCTTTCGATGTAGTTTATTTAGGAAACATAATTGAGCATGTTAAAAATCCTTCAGAATTTTTAGATAAATGTAATTTTCTTTTAAAGAAAGGTGGGAAATTATTACTAGCTACTCCTAATACAAATTCTTTTGTTTCAAAATATCAATTGATGCTAACTAAATTGTTCGGAATTCCGTGGGGACATATTTCTCCGCCTCATCATTTGTTTGAATTTTCTGACAAAAACCTCATAAAATTATTAAACTCTAAGAAATTTAAAATAGAGTGGATTCAATTCTATACAAGCTCTTTTTCTTATAGTGTCGGAAACACTGGGTTATTTAAAAAATTTAAAAGGGAATATGGGGAATCTAGAGATTTTTTTAAGGCTTGGAAAAAGAATAAATTTAAAGATAATATTATGCTTGGAGTTGTTATTACCTTATTTTCTTTAGGATATCTATTTGATAAATTTTTGGGGATTTGTTATAAAGGAGGAAATGTAATGACTGCGTTAGCAGTTAAAAAATAATCTCTAGTTTAATTTTAAAATTAAGTAGTGATGTTTTTAAATGTGTTAAGATATAGATTTTTATGAATAGGAAAGATATTTTTGAAGTTTTAAAAGATAAGCGATTACAATGGGCCGTTACGGGAATTTTGTTTTTGATTATTTTATTTATGAGTTCATCTATTCGGGTTTCTAATTGGGAGCTCTTAACTGATTCTACTAGTGAAGGAAAAATCCCTTTAGCTCTTGATCCTTATTATTTTTTGAGGATTGCTGAAACTATCGTAGAAAATGGGGGGGAGCTTCCTGAGGTTGATGTTATGAGAGGGAGTACTGTGTGGCATCCGGAGATTATGCCAAAGGTTATTGTTAAAATGTATAATGTCGCTAATGTTTTTGGAGATTATTCACTGAGAACTATTGATGTTTTTTCTCCGGTGTTTTTTTACATTATTGGACTTATTTTGTTTTTCTTTTTGTGTTATTTTTTGACTAAATCTAAAACAGTTGGTTTAATTTCCTCTGGGTTATTGGCGTTTTCTCCTGCATATCTATATAGAACTATGGCAGGTTTTGCGGATCATGAGTCAATGGGTATGGTGGCTGTTTTTGCTTGTTTGTTGTTTTATTTATTTGCTTTGAAGAATTTTGAGAAAGACTGGAAAAGAACTATTTTATATGGTTTAGGACTTGGTTTTTTTACTTCTTTGGTTTTGGCTAGTTGGGGTGGTTCTATTACTTTGATATTAATGCTGGTTCCTTCTTCGTTTTTGGCTTATTGGTTATTAAAATCTCAGAATAAACTTAGGGCAATTTCGTTTTATATTACCTGGATTGCTTCTTCTCTTGTAATGCCTGGTATTTTTAATTTGGCTTTAATTGATTGGATGATTGGTAAATTTTCTGCTACTTATGGATTGGCTGTTCCGGCAGTTTTGGGATTTATGTTAATTGATTTTGGTATTGATTGGCTGATTAAGAAAAGAAAAATTAAGATAGATAAGGAAAAGAAGCTTCTTTGGGTTATCGGAATTTTGGTTGGATTGGGTAGTGTTGTGCTCATGACAATTGGGAAAAATATTTTTGGGCTTTTAAAGGATGTTTGGCATGCAGTTTTATTTCCTTTTGGAACCGGAAGAGTTGGATTAACTGTTGCTGAGAACGCGCAGCCTTATCTTACTGATTGGATTGGACAGAGTGGCTCTTTAATTTTTTGGCTGTTTGTTTTGGCTATATGCTTAATTGGATTTGAGTTTGGAAAAGCTATTAGATCTAAAAAACATTCTGTATTTTTTGGGATATCTTGGACTTTGATGATTTCGGCCATGTTATTTAGTCGAATTTCTTCTTCTTCTATTTTTAATGGTGAAAACTTTATTAGTCAAACTATTTATCTTTTAGGGGTTGGAGTTTTTGTAGTTTATTTTGTTTGGTTAAATATGTACAAAATGTTTGACTGGAAGAAAGTTGATTCTTTGTTAATTATATTAATGACTTTAATGTTTGTTGTTGTTCTTAATGGTCGTTCAGCTATTCGAACTTTCTTTTTGATTACGCCATTTGTTCTTTTAAGTGTTGGATATTTTGTTGTGAGGATTTTTAGATATGCTCTGAAAAGTAAAGACGAGATTTTGAAGATTGTTCTTTGGGTTGTCTTTTTGTTTGCGCTTGGGGGTGTTTTGTTTTCTGTGAATGAATACAAGGAAAATGTTACCAATCAGGCTGCGCAAACTGGTCCGAGTGCGAGTGTGCAATGGCAGGGAGCGATGTCTTGGATTCGTAATAATACTGCGGAAGATAGTAAGTTTGCGCATTGGTGGGATTATGGATATTGGGTTCAGACACTTGGAGAAAGACAAACTATTGCTGATGGAGGACATTTTCAAGGATTTTTTAATGGGAATGAAAGAATTGGTCGGTATCTTTTGACTACTGATAATCCAGATAGTGCTTATAGTCTAATGAAAACCCAAAACATTTCTCACTTATTGATTGATCCTACAGACCTAGGGAAGTACCCTGCTTATTCAAAGATTGGTTCGGATGATGATTGGGATAGGTTCTCGATGATTCCGGTTGCTGTTATTGATGAAAAGAGTACGCAGGAGAGCAGTAATGGGACTACGACAGTTTATCAGATTGGAAGTATTGTTGATGAGGATATTTATTATGAGGATATTTTCTTGCCGGGACCTGACTATGATGAGTATGGTCGACAGTCGTTTAAATCATATATCGGAGGTATTATCTTAACTGTTGGTTCTGAGAATGGGAAAGTTGAGCAACCTATAGCTGTTTACATGTACAATAATTTTCAGTATAAAATACCTTTGAGATATCTTTATATTGATGGACAGATGATTGATTTTGGTAGTGGGTTGAATGGGACGTTTAGAATGATTCCTGCAGTTCAGCAGTCTGAGAAGGGTATGATTATTAACCCTATTGGAGCTGGAATTTATTTATCTCCTAGAACTAGTAAGGCGTTGTTTTCTAAATTGTATTTGATGGATGACCCTTTTGATGAGTATGAGGATATCTCGTTGGCGCATGCTGAGGATGATTATGTTATTGCTGCTCTGAAGGCGCAGGGGGCTGTTGTTGATGACTTTGTTTATTATCAGGGATTTAGGGGACCTATCAAGATTTGGGATGTTGAGTACCCTGAGGGAACGCCTGTTTATGAGGAGTTTTGGAGTCCTCAGGTTGGGTATGGGGATGTTGA
>Ga0307989_1000876_pt1 | contig 17688 bp, 8 predicted proteins | sample EllFjometagen185_FD_203164 | JGI IMG/M metagenome (GOLD analysis project Ga0307989, IMG submission 203164) | Marine microbial communities from Ellis Fjord, Antarctic Ocean - #185 | ecosystem: Environmental > Aquatic > Marine > Unclassified | place: Southern Ocean | collected 2014-10-08
ATGCCCTATATAGCACCATTCTCCTTGAAACAGAAAAGCCCCCAGGAACCGAAGTTCCCAAGGGCTTGGGGGGGTGGGCGCTGAGGGACTCGAACCCCCGACCCCCTGCTTGTAAGAAAGCATGTGGTGAATTACATCCATTTGATATTATTGTGTTTAGGGTGTGGAAAGAAAAAGTGTGGCCTGCCTGGGTAAGGCCTGCCCAATCATAAAAAGGAAGGACCAGCTAAAGCCAGCCCTTCTTTCATCATTCTATTTAGTCTATCCTAGTTTCTATAAGGAAGTACTTCCTTATTTCAAATACAACATCTTGATCGTCTTGGAATATGATCCAGATTTAAGTCTGGTCAGGTACACACCTGACGCAACAGGAACCCCAGAATCATTCAACCCATTCCATGTTTGCAAGTACCAGCCAGCTACTTTTGACTCAGGCTGAAATGTCTTTACTTCGCGACCTTGTATGTCGAAGATTACTAATGACACAGTGGACTCCACAGGTATCGCATATCTGAAAGCTGTACTGGGATTAAATGGATTCGGATAGTTCTGTTCTAGTGTGAAGTTTGTTGGGATTGTCTGATCATCAATTGAAACTGGTTCTACACAGCCAATACCATACACCCCCATAGATTCACCATTCATGCCAGTATCGATACATGGGGATATTGAAGATAAGAAATAGCTGCTATCAGAATCAAAATTACAAAACAATGGGTCTTCATGGATATTGCTCGCACCGTCATTATAGATACTCCACCCTTCACTTGTATCAATAAGAGAGTTTGATATATGGATCTTACCTTCAAATAGATAACCATAATCGCCATCATACGTAGTACTTACAATATCTGTAACTTGATCCCAGAATATTGTGTTTTGGATTAGGACGTCAGGTCTAGTTTCAGATGGTGAATAACCTTCGAGATAATTAATACCATACCCATTATTAGCAATTGTGGAATTTGTGATAGACAAACTTGCAGGAGGGGACATCCCATTCAAAGATACACCGCTGCTGTTATCAAAAATGGCGCAACTGTCTATTGCCAGCTCAGCCCCACTTTGCGCCCAGATAACACCTCCTTCATCATATACGTTCGAGTTATTTTTGAAGACAGAGCCAATTATTTGATGGGACCTACCTTCGTACCTTAGCGCTGAACCTGTTGTAGCTGAATTGTTATCAAAAATTGAATTAAGTACTTGTGATGATTCTACCTCTAGATACACCATTCCATCACGAGAAGAATGCTCCTGATTATTTCTAAACTCACACGATTGAATGAGCACAGATTCGCACTCCCTGGCAAAGACTACCCAAGAATCTTCCTGAAGAAAATCTTGTATTCTACAGTGCTTAAGCTCAAAGTTACCAACACGCTCTATTTGTAGGATAGTACCCCATTGAAAGGCTGAACCACCGACAAAGGTCAGCCCATTAATTTCTATATTGTCAGCATTGTAAATCAAAGCAGTGAAGCCACTATCGCTGGCATTGATAACAGTGGAGGATGTGTACGAAGTGTCATTGGCCAAAAGGATATTTGAGCCCAATACAACGCTTTTATTATAGAACTGAACTAACCCCTCAGTATAGACTCCGGGTGCTAGCATTACAGTGTCTCCGTCAGCCGAAGCATCAATAGCAGATTGGATGCTAGCGAAGGGGTTATTCACGGATCCATCCCCATTGAGGTTATCGCCGGTGGGGGTTATGTGCCAAATGGGACCATAGTACCCTGCCCTTAGAATTACCGTTTGGTTTTCGACACCCGCTGCATAAATGGTAGCAAGAGCTTCTACTTCTGTGAGTGTCTCTGTGGGTGAAAATTGGAACTCAATTTCGACTGAACTTCCTGGAGCAACAGTCGCCTCATAAAAGGCTGTTGAAAAAAGATGGTTGCCTGAGATGAGCAGATCTTCAATTTCAAGATTAAGTGCTCCAGTATTGTAGACTGTTACTTGTCTGGTCTCAGTTTGATTGGCGACTACAGGACCAAAGTAAATTTCATTCTCTGAAAGGGTCATCTCTGGTGCTTGTGTCACTCCGACTCCGGCAAGACTCACACTTAACGTATCCTCGTCAGGATCATTATCAGTTATGATTGTCATTTCGCCCAAAAAGGTTGAAACATCATTTGGTGCAAACTGAACCTCTAACAATAGCCTGCCATTGGGTGCCACAGTCCCATTTGGAGGAGTTACAGTGAAATTTCCATTGCAAAAAATGGAATCAATTACTAAGACTTCTGCACCTCTGTTATAAACTTCAAATGAGTCTACACTCGTGAGCCCATCCATAATTATACCAAAATCAATTGAAGTGCTTTCTAATTCTATACGGGGTGATTGATAAAACCCGATCCCTGAAAGTGGCATCTCTATCAATCCTTCATCAGGATCATTTGACATTATGTATAGAGCCGTTTCAACAAGTCCATATTCGGTAGGTGCAAAGGTGATATATAACTCGGCAGATGTTTCGACCAGGCTATCTGTAAATGATAGACTGAACAAAGGTGAATTGATAGAAATTAAATCTATTGATAAAGGGGAGTTTCCATCATTTGTGATGGTCAAACTCAGAGTTGCACTTTGATCAACAAAAACAGTATCAAATGCTAGGATTGTCTGATCCATGTTGATATTGCTCGAGAAATTTGGTAACCCAGGAGTGCCAAAATCACCCAACCCAAATGACGTGGAAGATTCAGTCCAACTCGTGCCTAAACTATTGTCAATGTTTGGGTCAATTAGAGCCATAGAAGCGCCGTTGGGATTTGGAAAATTCGGACCACCATCCCATGCCACAGAATCAATTACATCCCCGTTTGGATTGACCAGAATAATTTCATCATTTGAATTGCCTAAGGTAAAATTTGAGAATTGATAATCGATGTAGACATTACCGTTTGTATTACTGTCCTCATTAATCCCAAAGACCAGAAAATTGTTTGGAGGAATAAACAATGGCTCGACGATAGTAAACAGATCACTTCCAGCGTCTCTAATGGACCAATTTTGAAGGAAAATAATTGCAGAGTTTGGATTATAGAGTTCAAACCATTCACCCTCAGCATCAGATACCGTGTTTGGGTTTTGAAGAATTTCACTAATTATGATAGGAAGGTCATTCTCCGATTGGAAGTCAAAGGTATAATCCCAATAGTAAATTTCGTGAACATTGAAGGGTTTGTTATGGTTCGGGTGACTCCAAACAGGAGTCTGATAGCTCATGTAAATCGTGCCATTTCTTGCTTCATTGAAAACATGAGGGTCAGACTCGTCTGCATATCGCTCACTAGTTTCAGTTATATTTACCACTTGAGACCATGTTACGCCACCATCGGGCGAATAAGCCCCAAAAAGATCCATGTATTGATCGTTACCTTCTCCAGCATCAAGATTGTGATAGACAATGTAAATATAGTCTTCAAGCTCTTTATCAATAGCTGCAGAAAAGCCATTTTCCTTAAATCCATCAACGTAAAAATTATTTTGACCCCATAGGTTGGCCAGACTCCCAATATAATTGATAGAAGGAATAATTGATCCAGTTCCCCCAAGGAAGGCTTGGTTAGATAAACGGAAATGGTAAAGACCGGTGTGGTCATTCCAGTCTGTAAGCAAGCTATCTTCTGAGCTCGGAATGACACCACCAAAGATGTTTAAATTGCCATCTCTGTCCACCAGAGTCTCAAGTTCTTCTGCGACATACGGGACCCAGTCAGTCGGCAAGTTTTCCCATTGCCCGGAATCTTCATTGTAGGTGGAATCAGCTATAACACCCTGAAAATAGCCGTTCATGATACCATCGGGTAAGAAATACCAATCACTCCAGGATTCCCCATAATTATCAGTGCGTTTAATAAATATTGTGTGATTTGAAATAGTGTTTGGATCCCCCCAATACTTTGAAACAGTGTAGTAGCCGATCCCCTGGTCATTGATTCCCATGCTTGAGTAGGAATGAACATTGTCAATCTCTTCAGCCGCAAAATCCTGATTCTGATCCAAAATGGTTGTCATATTTGACCACGCCAATGGTGTGGTTTCCCATGCACCGTTAGTAGAGGAATGTGTAACAATATGGTTCTGGGTTATAGAAAAATCTTTAAGGGCGACATTAAAATATTCATTGCCATCAGCGTCCATATTGTGAGTTGTAATCGGCACCCGAGAATTATTTTGGGATGGGTTGTTATGTACTGCTTGTGGGGGGTACCAAATGCCTCCATTCCACCAAAACTCGTCGAAGCTATAATAGGCTTGTGACTCACCTGCTCCCACACTCCCTTCTGTCCAAACAAGAATGGGAGTATTCTCTGTTGCTATTACAGATGGGTCACGCAGACTATATCCACCAAAAGAGAAAGAAGAACTACTCCACGAATCTCCTAGATCTTCAGAATATTGAGTAATTAAATAATTAGAATAATCTGTTTCGGCAAATGCAATAATAATTTGATCTTCATAAATCGAAATTGGGTTTGTTTCAGAATACATCAATAAATGCCCAAAAGAAGCTTGTCCTAATAAAACCCCTGGGGTTTCTCGGATTGAATCTGCTGATAATGAGTTTGATAGAAAAAGTAGAGTGATGAAAAAGCGTTTCATTTGAGTTCCCCCGTGTAATTTTTCAATTGCCTTCTTGGATTTACGTCATAATAGTTCAAGGTCAATTCTAATCAGCAGCAAAATAGACAGATTCAATTCTTCCTGCTTACTTCCACGCTGTATGTTTGACTGTCTATATAGACCCATTATCACTTAAATTGGAAAACTAATAATAATCATTCTTGCCATGACCAACAAGCTATATATGGGTGAGGGTTGTCGTATTTGATGGACAGTGTTTCAACTCCAGATTGTGGCTTTTCAGTGATTGTATCGACATAAACTATTTGATCCATTGGTGAACTTTCTTTCACAGTTTAGAATCATTCTGTACAATAAAAAGCATCAGGTATGTTAGAACACCACTTAAATAAATACAAAGGAGGGGGGCCAAATGTAACAAAGGGGGGCAGTTTACCTCAAGCCACATTTATTAGTCACATTTCCCTGATCCAAAGTCTGTTTTACCTTGGCCCCCTGCGTAGTAAGCATAAGCTCAATTTGTGGAAGCGTTACTGTATAAGGATTTAAAGTGAATGTCTGGAATTGTGGCCTGCAAAACGAGGCCTGCCCAACAAAAAGGGCTGATAATCAGCCAGCCCCTTCGCTTTAGATTATATTTAACCACTTATTTGAGGTAAAGCATTTTGATCACTTGACTATAATCTCCAGCAACAATTCTGGCGAAATAGAGTCCGGTACTTATTGTTCTACCATCGTTTGTTTGGCCATTCCAAATAATTTCATACCAGCCAGCCGACTTCATCCCTGAGTCCAATACTTGAATAGTATTGCCACGAAGATCATAGATGATCAATGAGACATTTGAGTCCTCTGGTAATCCATATTCAATAGTAGTACTCGGATTGAATGGATTTGGGAAATTCTGTGACAGTGCATAATCTAGTGGCAATGCTCGTGAATCAATGGAGACAACACTCATGATATTTGCTGAAAGGTCCTGAATTACAAGATTGGAATTAAACTTGATTGAATCTATAGTGATAGAGGTTTGGCTGTCAATATCAAGATATTCATTCAAATTGAAATTCAATGTGACAAACACACCTGTTTCACCATCTAAGTTTGAACTTGCTCCAACAAACCGTATTAATCCATCTTCAACCCGAATATCTATAATAAAATCATGGAGCAGTGATGACCAAGTCACAATATTATCTGTAGGAGTCAATGCCAATGGATCATAGGTGATGGATCCCTCAAACGAATAAATATTCTGACAATTGGAGATGTTTATTGGAACCCATACTACAGAACCAGCAACAGCATTCTGATCGTTCATCGCCAAATCTGCTGATGCAATAAATTCTTCTGATGGGATTAATGGAAGAGAATCTATATCTCCCACAATGTGTTTCAATATTATCGATGCGTCCATTGCATCGATAATATTGTTGAAATAGGCATCGGCATTTGCACGTTGTTGACAGCCAAATTCTTGTGCATCTAGTATTTGAATCAGAATATCTGACGCATCCATGGTATCAACTTCCCCATTCTGATTGACATCTCCAAATACCGGAACTGGACTGATTGTAACCAATCCATTCTGGATATCACTCAACTCGTATAAATTAATTTCAGCAAAATCACAATTAATCGAAATCTCGGTACATATATCACCAATTACTGTGAAATCTAAAAAACACAAAATCCCATCTCCTGAAATCTCGTTCGAACCTGCTGCGGCAAGTATGAGTGATCCAGTGTCTTCCCCAGCCTCAATTAGCCAGTCTTGGCCTTCCAGAATTGAACCAATAGTTTCTACTCCTATAAAATCAAGTCCTGTCTCATAGCCTGAAATATGTACTTCAACTGCTCTATAAAGTCCATTTTCTGGAAGATCTACCCAAATCGGTAATCCGATTGTGTCACCTTGAGTAGTATTCACATCCCCTACACCTATCGACATATCTTGTCCAGGAATAGTGAATTCACCAATCAGAGGCTCTTTCTCCTCGTCAAAAATATCGACAATAGATAATTTTATGTAGTAGGTGCCGGAGTTGTATATATTGTCAATTTCAATTATTGCCTCACGTGCCTGAGGTCTAATATCACTATGCTCAATCAGTGGAGTTCCATCACATTCTTCGTCTTCAAATACCTGGATTTGATAACTATATTGTGGATCGACTGATGTAAAAATATCCCAACTACATTGAAGATGAGTTGCAGTGGAATCAACAATAACTTCAAGATCGGCTATATTCCCTGTATTAAATAACGGCTCAATATTGTCATAGTCTAAGTCCAACCAAATGCCGCTTCCGTTTGTTGGTACTGTTTCCCCACCTGATTGCATGAAATAGTATTCATTTTCAATTCCTCCATCATAGTTGTCAATATAATTTTGGGCTCCAGCATCTGGTGACACTCTTGAAAAATAGCTACCGGTGCTTGGAAAAGATGACCATCCATCTTCATCCGACCTCTTCCAACCCTCCATGTAATGGGCTCGCCTACTTTCCGAGCCATTACCCCACCAATCTTCAATAAACGATCCTGTTTGAGACGAGAACCTAACGTTTGATACAGGATAATCCATGGTCACAACATGAAACCAATTACCATCATTGTTATCTCTGATCCAAAATCCAAAAAACGTATGATCGTCATCGTCCCACGCTCTTGTAACAAGGGTGTACCATGTATTTGATTCCCAGCCAAGATCAAAATTCCATGATTTCAAACCAGTACCCTCACCGCCAAAGTTTTCCACTGCGGTACCATATCCTACATATTCGGCGACAATTGGATCATCTGATGCAGCGGGATCCCATATGGAGTAAATTATATTTCTTCCATCGGGGTGATCTTGAAGTCCACAATACCCACCACCTTCTTGTCCAGCGTTCCACTGCAAAACACAATAATATGTGTAGAGAGGTGATGGTGAAATGACCGAAATCTGATTCATAATAATATCACCTGCGAATGAGTCCCCATAATTTAGCCAGCATGAGGGTGCGCGATTCTGTGCTGACACAATCGAGCTTAACAATACTATTGTGCTCAAAACCCTCATGCTTTTAACTGTTCTTCTCATTGTCTATACCCTTCCTCATATGCAACATCTACATGTCTATCAGAGCAATGTTAGTATTATTCACTCATACTTTAAGCTCCGGTATCTTCCATTTACACCGATGTATTTTGTGCAATTTAGAGCCAATTGTGAGAATATCAATTTCATGACATTTTTAATCGTATATACAAAGACTTATATCTATCTATTCTCAAAACATTTCTACAGTACTAGGAATCCCCAAAGATCATCAGATATTTATTTTCTATGGACTAAAATTCCCGGATAGGATATTGTTACTGCGCACATAGTGCATATGCTTAAATTATACCCCCCAATACCCACTGAATATAAACTCACTACGGAGATTACAACGGAACTGAAAATCCCCATGCCACCTCGTGCTCTTGAACCGCTGCTCTTTAAGCAGGGGGTGAAATCTTGAAAGCTTTACTCTATAAGGGCTTGAAGGGTGTGTCTGAAATTATGGCCTGCAGAATGAGGCCGGCGCGCAATCTGCCCGAACATCTAATGCATTAATTAACCTACACTTACATCTTGTGTAGGTTAAATAGCTCTGAGCATGTTTTTTTGCACCAATGCACTGAGTATTGGATTTCCGAGTAGTTGATGGGAATCGGGTTTACAGTCTCAATAACCACGGTTTATGAGACTAAATTCCTGAGCCCTGTAAACCACTCACAAATCCAGTAAACAGAGTCTCAAAACCCCTCTTTAAATCAAAGTTTAATAATTAAATGCAATCAACGTATTTAAGACACAGTCAGTAATAATGAATGCTGAACCTAACACTGGTTATTTCAACAGCACCATCTTCTTCGCGGATGTAAACTCAGGAGTGGTTATTCGATAAATATACATCCCACTGCTAATCTTCTTTCCCTGATTGTCCTCTCCTTGCCAAATCAGTTGATGATATCCAGCTTCTTGTGGCTTCGATACCAAAGTATTCACTAATTCTCCGCGGATATTATAGATAGATAAACTAACATCAGAGGGCTTAGGTAGTGTGTATCTAATAGTAGTACTTGGATTAAATGGATTGGGATAATTCTGCTGCAATGAGTACGTCTCCGGCAGGAAGGACTCAATCTCTAATCTCATTTGGCCTGATTCAACGATAGCACAGCGGACATTCCAAACCCGGAAATAAAGATTTACAGTCTGGGCATCCCTAGATTGGTTAGAAATACTGATCTCGGCAATCCTACTCCCAGCGGATTTACTCACTTGATACCCTAAACCAGTGATACAAAATGAGCTTAGCGTACTATCGTCGCTCACCTTGGTTAGAAAGGGTGTTGTCTGATACCTACTGGTGAAATAGTCACCTTTTGAGACACTATGCTTTATTTCCTTACTATCACATTCGATTAGCCATTCGACCTGCAAGAGCTCTTCGATATCTGATTCGATAGAGATGGATGTCACACCGTCTGAGTCCCATTTGTCATGAGGACTTGAGATCTTGAAATCTAGTATTCGAGATTCTTCAGTATTTGTTTTAGCGAGTTGGGCGGGTTTGAGGAGACCATTGTTCGTATAGGACCAGTTCCACATTTGCACAAAAACAGCCAGATCCTCAAAGTCCATAACCCCATCTGGTTCTGGGGTGAGTTCTGGGACAATGCCAATCGCTGGACCGATCTCATAGAGAGTGTCCTGAGGATCAGCATTCCAAGCAAAGGCAAATATCACCAGATCGTCAGTATCAATTGCCAAATTACCCGTGTACTCCGCTGGATAATTCAATATTGTGATATTTTTGAGTGTGGTATCAGTTCCGGGATCATTATCAGAGACATTGAATTTCACCCAGACATCCTGGAGGCGCTGAAATCCAAAACTCTCATAGGTATACCAGTCAATTGTATCGGTGTAATTGATTGGAAATATGGCTGAAAGCCCTGCGGCAGCGATGCCGCTGTTCCAGGTTTGTCCCTGATCAGTTGAATATTCAATATCCAAATTAAGAGTATCATTTTCAGAGTCTGCCAGTGAGTAAGAAAGGCTGGCGATAACAGTGATTGAATCAGATAACGTAAGGTTGTAAATCATAGGTGGCAAATTGTTGTCTAGGTGAAAGTCACTGGTTTCAATTGGTAATCCAACATTTCCGTCATTTGGAGTTAATTTTAATTGAACAGTTGACATATCGACACCGGGGAGATCAAATAAAGAGTGCCAGGTAATAGTACCACTATAGCTATCTGAAGATATACCTGCAGTTGTACCAGTTACAGTGGCAGAAAACCAATTAATGCCAGAATCGACAGAATATTCTAGTTGAATATCAATAAGATCACTTTCATCGTCAGTCAAGGTATAATCAACGATGATATCTTCTGTCTGTTCTGCTGAATATTGCGATATTGATGTTGCTACAGACAAACCCAACTGATCCATGAAAATTGACACAGTATCAGCTATACCCGGGTCATTGTCGTAAGGGGTGATTCGGAGTAGTTGTTCTCCATGCACAGAGGGTAGGTCTGACAATGAATTCCAGATCAGTTGCCCGTTATAAGTGCTAATTGCAGCTGTATCACTAAGTATAGTAGCCGTTCGCCACGTACTTGTAGAAGTAAAATATTCACAGAGTAATCCCAAGGAATCGATTTCTAAATCAGAGAGCTGAAATGGGATGCTAATTTCCAACCGTTGTTCTCCAGCAGGTGGAGTTAATTCAATTATTGGGATACCGTTATTATCTAAGTGAAAAGACTGTATCCCAGCACGACCGGTTTCGGTTGAGCTGTAAGGTGTTATACTAAATAGAGCATCAGAAATATCCTGACCTGGCAAATCTGCATAAGAATCCCAGATGATTGTCCCCATCCAAGTGCCTTCGGCAAGACCAGATGTATCTCCGATGACAGTTGCCATATGCCAAGTAGATTTATTATCTATTGAGTAATTGCACTCTAGAGAGGTTATAAGACCGTCAGGATTAGAAATTCTGTATTCAAATAAAATAGAATCGGAGAATTCTATACTACTGCCCATGAAGATATTCGTAGAATAGACTTCGTTATTGAAGAGGATTGAGATGGTATGATTACTCTGATTTGCAGTCGCTAGATCCATATCTCCATCACCATCCAAGTCAGAAGCTATTACTGACCAAGGTTCAATATCATTATTATAATAGTCTACCGAACCCGCAAAGATTCCGTTTCCATGATTCAGTAAGATGGAGATGGCATAATCTGAATTAACATCTGCTACAATAAGATCCATATCCCCATCACCATCCAGGTCAGCCGATTCAACAAACATGGAGTCACTAACACCTATATTGTAATCCACATTATTTGCAAAAGTGCCATCTCCATTGTTCATGAGAATTGAGATTATGCCATCACCACCATCACCACCATTTGCTACAGCCAAGTCCCCATCCCCATCCCCATCCAGATCAGAAATTGTAATAGCTGTGGCAAAACCACCTGTGTTATAGTTCTCACTGGATGAGAAGGTGCCATTTCCATTGTTCCTAAAGATAGAAACTATATTGGAGCCATAATTTGTCACTGCTAGATCTATATCTCCATCTCCGTCCAAGTCAGAAATTTCAGCTGACGAGAATGAACTGCCCGTGCTATAATTCGCACTGGATGCAAAAGTACCGACTCCATTATTCAAAAGTACCGAAACTGAAGTATAACTGATTACTACCAGATCTTTATCCCCATCCCCATCCAGATCTCCAGAGGTCACTAACTTAGGCCAGCTACTCACATCGGAGTCCACTTTAGCAGCAAAGGTGCCATCTCCATTGTTCATGAGAATTGAGATGGAATTATCCCCTTGATTTACCGTTGCTAGATCCATATCTCCATCCTTATCCAGATCCGCCGAGGTCACTGACTTGGGTTGGTCACCTGTACTATATTCCACTCGATCAGCAAAGATTCCGTCCCCATTATTCCTGAAGATTGATACTGTATGGGACCACCGATTTGTCACTGCCAGATCTAAATCCCCATCACCATCAAGATCTGACGATATTACAAATCTGGGATCATTACTCGTGCTATAGGCTACTTGATTAGTAAAGGTTCCGCTTCCTCCCAATGTTTCCACTGAAAAACTCCATTGGAAGGGATTAATTGGATAACCATCGTTACTCTGAATTTCGCTAGTTAACGTGACACTAACATTTTCACCCACAGCAAAATCATCAGTTATATCTAGGGTTGCTGTTTTACTGCCCTCAACATAAGAATAGGTTCCTCGGTGTAATCCAGTTTGGGAAGCATGGATAACAAATGTATTAGTATTAATGCTTTCTGGGTCAATATCAGGTCCAAATGTCACTGAAATATCAGTGTCCTGCCTGACATTTAATGCATTCTGGGTCGGATTTACTGATTCGATGGCATGAATAGAGGTATTGCCTGTGGTACCATACACGCCCATATCAGTTACAGAACCGTCTGAATCTTTTGGTAAGCTTGGATCACCTGAATTAATGCATGGCGAACCAACTTGGAAATGAAAATCACCTGAAGCAGGGTCCACGAACTCAGGATGTGAATTTATATTTCCTTCTCCACTCCATCCGTTATATATATCTGAGTAGCTAACAATAACTTCTCCCCCGTTGATCTCATTTTCGAAGCCAGTATTCCATAAAATGGAATTGCGGACTAATGTATATGAGCCATTCGATGAAATAGTATTGGCTTCACTAGACTGTCCAGGATTATATGCGAATACACAGCTGGTTATCTCAGTAGGATCAATTGATGTACTACTATTTTGATTATTAATTATCGAATAGGAGTTATATAAATTAGTAAAAAGACAATTCTCAATTCTAGGGGTAGAATTGCCCTTGATAAAGACTATTCCCCCTAAGGCATCCCATTTATCTTTAATAGTAAAACCTCTTAAAGTAGATTTAGTGTTATCTTCGAACCAAATCCATCCCTTATCCGTATCAGGGGATGCTGTAATAAACGAAGAATCTGGACCAAACTTAGATAAGATATGTATATCTTTACCTGAAATAATTAGTGTCTCGTTAAATCTTCCTGGAGCTACCATTATTGTATCTCCATCGCTGGACGCATCTATTCCAGCTTGTATTGTCGGGTGATCTCCCGGTACATTAATAATTGTAGCACTCACAACAGAAACATAAATGAGATGGACTAAAACCAATGAGGTGGTTATTCTACTCAACATAAACACCCCCATGCCCAAAATCATTGATCTGAATGGGGGTGTTACTAGCATCTCTAAACTCACAGGACAAACCAAAATCCAATTCACTATATTGAAACGAATTTTTAACAAAATCGATAAGGGCAATACCACCTGAACCAGATACACTGCTAGGGTTTCCAGTTGCTACAGCCGCCTCGATTGTTATCACACCTATGGCATTATCTATGGCATAAAAGGGAATAACTACTCCTCCATTTCTCGCCAGAAATGAAGAGGATTCATAAACATGGACCGAGCTTGCTGTTAATCTGACAGGATCATAGTTCAATACCACTTTGACCATGGCAACATCAGTCACATCGTGCACGATTACCTCTACGCTGGCCGAGCCTCCAGAACCAATGGCATAACGGGGGTAAAGTGACAAGGCAGGTCCCTTGAGATCATCTATCGTAAAACTAATTCTCTGAGGATCATCACCCTCTACCCCGTTAAAGTAGCGAGATTTTACAATAAAATCATGAAGACCCTCATCTAAAAGCCTATATAGCACTACACGCTCGCTTCGCCATTCACTCCACTCCCCATCATCTAGTCGATAGGAATAATTCATGTTGGACTGGTTGCCTTCCCAAACAAACTTTACAAAACTGGTGTCAACCGTTGTTCCATCTAAGGGACCTTGGATAAAAGTCACAGTTGGGGGCTCAAAATCGGGATTAGAGGGATCCAATGGATTGGATATATCTTCTGGACTTTCAAGGATGCTGCATGAGTACATAAGGATGAGGAATACCATTGAAATTATCGAGCTCTTCGATACACTCCGCAAGATCGGATTACTCAAAGTTCGAGATTGCCGCGTCGCCCAAACACACCTGTTTGGACTCATCGCAAAGACTCGTGATATTATTCTCTTAATCATAAGGGTATAGTACTGTGATGTCAAAGACGTTCCAGGTGTAGGAAAATACTGTTAGAGATGAGGCGATGATAAACTGCTTCCGGTGCCCTGTGAGTTTGTCCCGACTGGTGTTGAGCTGAGTCCTATAATCACCCATTGCCTCGATGCTTGTCGCCTCCAGGTATGCATATGAAAGGGTATTATAGCTGTCCAGTTCTGTGCTATAATCTGATAATGATTTGATCAGCCAGGCCACACCCACGCTGGTCAAAGCGCCTAAAACAAAGCCCTTTTTTGACTGTTGAGAATAAATCTGACCCAAGCCGGGAAGTAGGAGTGAGCGCTTGACAGCTCTCTTTTTATCCGGTCGCTGGAAGCTTATTGAGATTGGATCCGGACTCTCTGAAAATAGGGCAAGATTCTGCTTGAGGGGTAAAAAGCCCTCTGCTTTTGCCGCCAAGGTATAATTGCCATAAGGAACCAAGACCTCGGAGGACTGACCACTTTTCAAAAAAATCGGATACACTTGAATACCTTTCATCCAGCCGGTCCCATCTGCATTACTCAAGATTTTGGTTTTTGCCTGCAAATGTCGTAAATTATAGTTTATCGTTTTAACCGGTTCAGAAGTTCTAAGGTCTACCGTCTTTTCGAATATTTCATAATATTTCTTTTCAATTTTGACTTCATAATTTGCGAAAGCTAATTGTCCAATTATCCAGTTTCTACTGGTATAAATAAGTTTTCCAGTTAGCTGAACATCTCCAAGTTGATCCATAGGACTTCCATTAAGACTGACATCCACTTCCTCTTGAAATGGGATAATGATTTGGCCACATGGTTCAAGTATATAATTCAATCTGAGCATACTTGAATTTGAAAAATGAGTCCTCTCATCGAGGTGGAAGTACATTTCTTTATGCAATTGGATCTGATAATCACAAGTTGTATCTGTAACTGTATAATCGATAGGTGTTTTACCTATATTTTCCTGATTTACAAAGACCTCTGCCCCTGTCGGCTCTGAGTAGATTCGTAAAATAAATTGTTCTGCCATAAGCGTGACTATGATTTCCTTGCGCTCATTACGGGCTAAAGAGACATCTGTTTCACCAATTAAATTACCCTTTTTAACCTGGATCTTATAAGCCCCCTCTCGTAAACCTTCCAAGCGATAAGGTGTGACATCCCCCATGGGCTTTTCATTGACGTAAATGGTGGCACCAAGAGGATTGGATACTACCATGAGATCACAAGTCCCTGTTAACAATAGTGAGCCTTCCTCAGCATTTTCTCCCATGAGTTTAGCAGCAACTACTTTGGTTGTTTGAACCAGCAGATTTTCAATGGGACCACTATAATCTTCGACCACACTTGTTACTATTTGTCCACTCTCAACATCAATGATCCTGGCTTCAATGGTGAATAAATTGCCAATCTTGGACACACTGCCACCGACCATATAGTGTACTGCTAATATTTGCCCAACTTCCACTAGACAGGAGGCATCATCACACAAACCTGAGAGCTGTAATACCTGTTCCTCAAGAATTTGCTCCATTAATCCTCTTTCAATGATGCTATAGGTATCGAATTTTGCTATTTCAGTTCTTATTCGATCAGAAATTACTCGAGCCTCAATATTACTCACGCCTAAAGCAGTAAAATTATAGATAGCCATGTTTTTACGCTCTGCTGTCTGGGCAATAAGCAGATTTATTAAAACAGCGAGTAATAAAATATGTTTAAGAATTCGTTTCACCTTATCTCTTGACTTCGTTGAGTTAAAATTGCTTTAATAGTTTCAGGAGTATAAACTCATCACCGAGTTTATAACCATGATGCAAATATTTTACTTTGCCATCTCCCCCAATCACGACAGAGGTTGGTAAGGATTGTGCTCCATATTTCTGGGCGGTCAGAGCATAGCGATCCATGAGGATAGTCTGGGTCATTTTGAAGTGTTCTTTATGTCTGATAACCTTTTCAGTTTCTTCCCGTTGCTTAACAACATCACCAGCTTCATCTGCCACCATAAGACCACCAACATTAACATAGTAAAGCCGTATGTTCTTCAATGCTGGATCAGTCATCACCTTTTCCAGTGCTGGGATCTCCTGACGACAGGGTATGCACCATGTTGCATAGAATGCCAAAATGATGGGACTATCTGACTTAATCTCTTTACTCAGGAAGAAGTTCTCACCCTCCAATGTTCGTAAGAAGAAGGTTGGTGCTGGATCTCCTATTCTTAGATCCATTCCTTCTTGAGCAAAAGCGATCCCAATATTCAATATGGCTATAAATATCCAGACTTTAGTTCTCAATTATTCCACCCCAGAGAAAGCTATTACACGATTGTAGTATTGTTCATGAAGATAATAGGAAACTGATTGCATCCAACTTTGGATTAAAATAACTACTTGATAGTGTCAAGCTGAGTTGAAAATATTTCGCTCCCCGTTAGCACAGTAGAAACTAAAGATGGAAAATAAGCACTAAAATAATGAGCCTAAATCATAACTTAAATACATACCTGCACTGAGCCAGCCTATAGAACCTATATCATTCTCAGCCGAATCAACTGTCGCGTTGAATCGAAAATGAGGTTCAAGAATCAATGGAACACCATCAATAGTATATGAATATTTTATACCAGCAGTTACACCTAAACTGGCTCCATAATAACCGCCGCCTGCTTCAGCAGATATTGCTCCTCGTGTGGTTTCCATGATAGCCATATTAAGTGTGGTGATAAGAATCACGCCACTAATTCCGTGATCCTTATCACTAAAATCAAACATTCCTAATTTAGCACCCATACCCATTTTAATGGGACCAACAGCAACGCCGAATGGAGTGGACACTACAACTCCAAATACAGGTGAAGCCTTACCGTCTGCCAACCCAGGACTCATCCATAGAGGGTAGCTACCCATTACTCCCACAGTATAGCCGGTATTCACAAATTCAGTAATTTCCTCAACGTTCTCCTCCTTGGTGGGTGGTTTTGTTAATACTGTCTCTAAAACTTCGCCTTCATTCTTTTGTATTGAGGTTTTAACTGATGTTTCTTCAAGTGGCGGTTTTTTTTGTACGATGACTGGGCTTTTACTCTTCGGGGATACAGCCTCAATTTGCTCAATTCCGCTCAACTGTTTTGCGATTTCTTTCATGCCTTGAATCATCAATTCCCCAATATCACCTTGATAATCATAGAGAGCTGTAGCGATAATAATCCCAGTCTCAACATCCACCATTTTTGCATCAACAGAGAACACTTTGCCTACTTTGCTAACATTCCCCCCAACAATCTTTTGAACATTTGCTAAACGACCGATCTCTACAAGACATTCATTTGTTGTACATCCTGATAATTGAAACTTTTGTTCCTCAAGTATTTTATCCAACATTTCTCGTTCAAGAACTATAAATTTTCCTGTACGATGTAGCTCAGAAGCCAACCTCCCTGTTAGAGCTCTCGATTCTTGGTTAGTCACCCCCTCTGATTTAAAATTAACTATGGCGATTTGAGTTTGACCAAAAATTGACGAGAGACCTGCGACTAAAATGAGAGAAATAAATATCCGCATTAATTACCCCTGTAGTGTGGAAGTTTGAATGAATATAGCTGGATCAAGTACATTTCTCAAGGTTGATTTGCTTTGCAGCATTTAACATTGATCAACTCTTATCTTCCTACGACCCTCATTGCCTATGATTGTGGGATTGGGAACAAGAAGGATAACAATTCCCAATTTCCATGTTTGGTGTGAAGGTGGGTTAATAGGTATGAGAGAGGGGGGTCTCCCCTTGCCTGGGTGGGTACCCTGCTTTTCATCACTGTCTATTTATTAATAACGAGCTCCCTTGAAGGTCGTCAAGTCTTGACCCCCTGCTTTCTAGGCAGGGGGTGAAA
>Ga0307989_1000877_pt1 | contig 17684 bp, 14 predicted proteins | sample EllFjometagen185_FD_203164 | JGI IMG/M metagenome (GOLD analysis project Ga0307989, IMG submission 203164) | Marine microbial communities from Ellis Fjord, Antarctic Ocean - #185 | ecosystem: Environmental > Aquatic > Marine > Unclassified | place: Southern Ocean | collected 2014-10-08
GCAGTATTTCAGATTTCTCCCGGCCCCAATATTTAAACTTCTTTAAAGATCTTTTCTGCCTCATGAGAGACCATTCAAAACCATCAACCCGTATTGCATTTCTTAATGCAGACTTCAGGGATTTCCAAAGTACCACTGCCCTTGATGAAGACCCTGAAAATGCCATCCTGGTTTTAGAGTATGCGAAATTGCTTGAAAACTGCGGATGGAAGATCACGCATTTAATAGACTGCCCCCTGTCAACGGAAAGGTTTACCGGAAATATGGTAAGCCACATGCAGGAAAAAAGAACCCTCGGCATTATCAGAAGAACCTTGATCATAGGAAAACTAAAATCCACATAAATTCTTTGTCTTTCAAACTATACCCTGACATTGGTACGTTCCCTTTCAAAAACACAGTTCTGATAAAAAGTGTTGCGCTGTTTGTTTTGCAGTTATTTCTGTAATTCTGCTTGCGAAAGTCTAATAACTGGGAACATTATTATGTGGCTTAATCTATTTATACATAAAAAACAAATTGATGTCTGTAAAGAATACTGTATAATTCATCCCACTTGATACTGAGAAATTTATTTTAGAAGGATGCTTGTTTCATAGGTATCCTCATGGCTGAAAAATAATAGACTGAACCAATAATTTAACAATAGATTTAAGGAGTTGGAAATGCCAGTGAAGCCAAGTGAAAGAGAAGATGAGTATTATGCACGAAAAGAATTTGAGGATAAGAAAAAGAAAGCTTGCCTTCCCTTTCCCAGTGACTGTCTAACTGATAGTTGAAACAGCAATGAACTAAGCCTGAAGCAAACAGCAGAGTATCTAAAATTAATTACCGGCAATAATCTGTACAATTGCTTAACCGTTTTCGTTAATGAAAGCTACAGAAAGGTTCATCATCATGAAATTCCTTCCTGCCCAAATTCTTTACTTTACTCAAAGCAGAACAACGAAGAGGAACTTCAGACTTTTATTCAAGTTCCTTTTGGCGTTGTCACTGCTGGTAGCAATATACAGTGTTTTGTTTCATTTTATAATGCTTTTTGAAGAAAAAAAATTTAGCTGGATTACAGGTTTCTATTGGACACTCACTGTGATGTCCACGCTTGGTTTCGGTGATATCACCTTTGCCAGTGATTTAGGTAAGGCTTTCACAATGCTTGTGCTAATTTCCGGCATCCTTTTTCTTCTTGTCATGCTGCCATTTACCTTTATTCAATTTTTTTATGCCCCATGGCTTGAAGCCCAGTCAAGGGCAAAAACCCCACGGGAATTGCCGGAAAATACAACCGGGCACGTGATACTTACCAGCTTTGATCCAGTAACCATATCCCTTGTAGAAAAATTAAAACAATATGATTATGATTATGCTGTTATTGCTGCTGATTTGTCCCATGCGTTAGAACTTTATGATTTAGGCTACAAAGTAGTTGTGGGAGATCTGGGTGATCCAGAAACTTATAAACGCCTTCGTGTAAAACAGGCTGCGATGCTGATCGCCAACAACGATGATATGGTCAACACAAATATAGCCTTTACAGTCAGGGAGATCTCTGAAAAAACACCTGTTGTCACCAATGCAGATGCAAAAGATTCCATCGATATTCTGGAACTTGCCGGCAGCACCTATGTTTTTCAGTTTATGAAAATGCTTGGGGAATCCCTGGCGCGAAGAACCCTTGGAATGAGTATGGGTGCCAATGTTATCGGAAAATTCGATCGACTTCTCATTGCCGAAGCCCCTGCAATGCGAACACTGCTTGAGGGAAAAACAATCATTCAAAGCAATCTGAGAGAAAAAACCGGTGTAACAATTGTCGGGCTTTGGGAGAGAGGCCGATTTACAATGCCACAGCCACAGACTTTAATCACTTCCAGTACTGTGCTCGTGCTTGCAGGCACAGCAGAACAGCTTAAAAAATATGATGAGGTCTTCTCAATTTACAGTGTTAATCAAGTTGCTGATGCTACTGTTCTCGTGTTGGGTGGCGGCCGTGTCGGCCGTGCAGCGGCACAGATCCTGGAAGAACGGCAGATTATTTATAAGGTTGTGGAAAAAAAAGCCAGGTTCATTCAAAATAATAACTATATTCAAGGAAATGCTGCTGATCTTGATACATTAGAAAAGGCAGGCATTCGGGAAGCTTCATCTGTCATTATTACCACTCATGATGACTCCATGAATATTTATCTCACCATCTACTGCCGCCAGCTAAGATCTGATATACAGATTGTCAGCAGGGCAAATATAAACCGGAATATTTCCAAACTGCACAGCGCTGGAGCAGATCTTGTCATGTCACATGCTTCCATGGCAGCAAACACCATAATTAATCTTTTAAAACCCAATAAAATATTGATGTTTGCAGAAGGATTATACATCTTCCGTACTGCAGTGCATGAAACCCTTGTGGGCAAATCTCTTGCTGAAAGTCAAATCAGGAAACAAACGGGATGTAGTGTAATTGCTATTGGAAGAGATAATAAATTGAATATTAACCCCGAACCTTCGATTCTTCTTAGTAAACATGATGAAATGGTCCTGATTGGGACGAGTGATGCAGAAAAACGTCTTATGGAGATCTATCAATAATCAGGATGAAGCAGGATTAGCATTTTCGACAAATGGCCTGTTCAGCATTGATTAGAAATGGCAAGATTGCCAAATCTAATAAATGTACATTTAGAGACAGCTAGCATAAAAGCATGTGCGGACAGATCCATGGGCCCGGGATATTTGAAAAATTTTTAAGGTTGTCATTCATGTCAGTTTGCTTTATAACAGGCCTGAAAAAAGTTTATGAATTAAGTAGCTTATAACTGGCGATCCGTGTACACATGAAAATATGATATCCATCTGGAGTGAAATCTGAACAGTCTGACCTGATCTTTCTTAAGATTTAGCCGGAAGGCGTACCCAAATTGTACCTAATGCGTTTAAACCAAAAATTACCAAAATAGAATATTTGCTTTTGCAGTTATGATTAAAGGAAAAATAAATGGAACTTTCAGTATTTGATTTGTCAAAACAACTGGGTGTTGCACAGGATACCATTGAACGGTGGGTACGTCAGGGGAAATTGCCGGTTTTTAAAAAAGGCATCAATTACAAATTTGATACAAAAGAACTGAAAAAGTGGGCATCCAATCATAATATTAAACTGAAGTTTTCAGACAAAACAGATTTGCCGCAAAAACAAGAACAATCAATCATACCTTTGTCAGTTGCAGTCCAAAACGGAGGTGTATATTTTGATATCCAGGGGCATGATGTAAATAGTGTTTTAAAAGCCTCAATTGAAAAAATTTCTAAAATACCGGAAACTTTTAAGACAGATCTTCTTGACCGGCTCATTGAAAGAGAAAAAGCACTTTCAACGGGTATTGGAAATGGTATTGCCATTCCACATCCCAGAGAGCAATTAAGCTATTTAGAAAGTCCTTTGGTGTCCGTGTGTTTTTTAGACCAGCCAGTTGATTACAAGGCATTGGACAATAAAAGCGTGTCTGTATTATTTTTTATATTATGTCCTGCCTTAAAAATGCATTTGCACTTATTATCTGCCCTGTCATTTTGCCTCAGGGATCATCAATTTATTGATTTTTTAAAATTAAAACCTGACTTTGCTGCTCTGGTTAAAAAAATTGAAATTATTCAGAAAACAAACCCTATATAGCAAAGGTAATGGAGCAGCCGAAGTTCAATGTCTAAGATAAAAAATTTTTTCAAAAATTTGTTTCGCAGGCTGTTTCAACTGGATGACAGATTGCTGCTCATCATTGCAGGATCCATAGCCGGGATCTGCAGCGGTCTTGCTGCTGTGGCACTGAGGCTGTCTCTGGAATCCGTACTTGAATTACTTCATCCATTTCGTCAATATGGGTGGGCATTTATTTTGCCCGCAGTTGGGGCTTTGCTGTCTTCTTTCTATCTTGAAAAAATAGCCAGGGAAGGTGCAGGCCATGGCGTACCAGAAGTGATATACTCTGTTTCAAGACATGGCGGTCTCCTCAGGTTTCGATCCAGTTATTCAAGATTGATTTCAAGTTTTCTAACCATTGGAAGTGGAGGGTCTGCCGGACCTGAAGCGCCCGTGGTCATGAGCGGATCTGCAATTGGTTCCAATATTGCCAAATTTTTGGGGTTAAACGATCGACAGCGAATCACGCTTGTGGGATGCGGTACAGCAGGAGCCATTGCATCTATTTTTAATGCCCCAATTGCAGGTATGGTTTTTGCTATTGAAGTGATTCTGGGAGAATGGAAATTTGTTAATATCATTCCCATTGCCATTGCCGCAGTAGCCGGGGCACAGGTCAGTCATGCCATTATCCCGGATCAGGTAATTTTTAACCATCTGCCGTTTCAGGTAGGGGGTGCAGATATTTTGCCAAGCCTTGGCCTTGCTGTGGTTACTGCAATGGTATCCGTATTATTTACAAAGGTTTTAAGACAGACAGGAAAAATTGCCAAAAAATCTTCTCTTCCCTTTTGGGCCCGAGCAATCATTGGGGGGAGTACCGTTGGCATCATTGGAATGTTTATGCCTGTGGTTCTGGCAGAGGGATATCACTCTATTCAGTCAATGATTTCCGGAACTTTTTCAATGGGTCTATTTTTTGTTTTTTTTGCAGTTTTTGCTAAAATTTTTGCAACGGCAATGACATTGGGCTGGGGAGGATCCGGAGGGATATTTGCACCTTGCCTGGTCATCGGAAGTCTTACCGGAGTTGTGTTTCATAAAATGCTGATGGTATTGGTGCCGTCTTTTGGATGTGCAAGTGAAGGTGCATATGCGCTACTTGGAATGACCGGGCTTGTCAGTGGTGTGATGCAGGCACCCTTAACGGGTATTTTTTTGATTGTTGAAATCACGGGCGGTTATGAAACCATCCTGCCTTTAATAGTTGTATCTTCCATCTCATCAACCATGAGCCACTATATAGAGCCTGCCTCTTTTTATTTTAAAGAACTCATTGAGCGGGGACAGTTTCTAAGACCGGGTACTGATGCAAGGATACTTTCTGATTTAAATATCAGGGAACTCATTGAGACAGAATTTGTAAAGGTTTCTGAAAATATGGTGTTTAGAAAATTTATTGAGCTTTTAAAAACCTCAGACCAGAATTTTTTTCCTGTGATTGAAGATGGGACACAGGAATATAAAGGAGTGATTCAAATTAGTGCTATTCGTAAATTTGCTCTGGATCCCGGGATGTATGACATGGTGTTTTTAAATCAGATCATGGATACCAACGTGATGACAGCATCTTTGGAAAATGATTTACAGGAAGTATTGGATATGATGGATATCAATCATATGGACAGCATGCCCGTTGTGGAAAATAACAGGTTTGTAGGTATGATATCAAAAACAAGAATACTGGATTTGTATCGAAGAGAACTGATTATGCAAACCAGTGACCACTAAGTTTTATAAGGAGAAAAAGATGAATTACAAGTTGTTACATATTTTCAGGAACACTCCCTTTGGAAGGGAAACCTTTCTTCAATCATTGTATTTTTGTAAAACAATCAATGCGTTTCCCGTTGCATATATTCCTAAGAGCGATAAATTTTTAATGTATTTTTCCAATGATGCTGTACAGGTTGATCTGGATCATTCATATTTAACATCACCGGATACTGCCAAAGGCCATGCCGAGGATCTGTTTAAAGAAATGCAGATAAAACCCATGTTTTATGAGCCAAAAAACTATACTGCATCAACTTTGCCGGATATTTCAACCAATTTTGATTATTTGTGTTGTCCAAGATCTGTCAGCGACCTTTCTTCAAAAATAGGCCTGGGGCATATTGGCCCAAAGGTCAGAAGAATTATCAAGCATTCTACATTTCCTATTTTAATCACAAGTCCTGTTTTTAAACCCTGGAAAAGTATTTCTGTTTTCTTTGGAGGTTCTAAAAATGCATTGAATGCATTGAAATTAGGATTGAAAATTGCCATGTCCTCAGGCTTTGCTCTAAAGATCTATACACTTTTGGAGAAACAGGACGAATCATATTATAAGGATTTAATAAAAAAAGAAGGTCTTGCAGAACCTGTCAAACAATTATCCAGTCCCTGGCATTTTTATGAAAAGAAAGATTTCAACAAGATGTTGTATGATGTGCCCCATGATTCACTCATAGTTTTAGGGGCATATGGACACGGAATTATTAAAGATATCCTGCTTGGCAGCAAAATGGAGCAGATTCAGTCTACAGTCACAAACAACCTTTTAATCACAGGGCCATACTGTAGCGTAGAATTATAAAAGTTTCAGGTTCCAGTTCCATAGGCCGGGCCGGTTTTTCATTTTAATTGAGCGGGGTATATTTTCATGGATATTGATAAAGAGTGAAAACCCGGCATTTGCAAGTGTGTCTTTTTTGGAAGTTAAATCCAGACACCAATTGGGAAAAACAACATAATTGTTATTGAATTTTGATATCCAGGCTGTTTCACCCATGGGGCTTGTAAACGCCTGGTTTGTTTTAAGATCCTCTGAAATAATTCTTGAAATGCCCAAAGGCCAGTTACCATAAATAATAACTCCGATTGGCAGGTCGCAATTTTTGGGCAATGAACAAAATGTTTCTTGGTCTAGTTCCGGACTGACAATGGCACCGGAAAATCCGTGTTGTTTTAAAAAATTCACTGTCATGCTGTTGGTGATGTTGCAAAAAGGCCCGGCCCAAAGATTTAATTTTTTTGGATTTTTAAAAAGAGACAATTGCCAGAAGGCGTTTAAAACAAAGTTTTTTGCTCCTTTTTTTATGGCCTTGGCAATATATTGTGAGCATATCTTTTCTTCGCCTGGGAATAAAAGGGGATCCAGCCACAACCAGTTCCTGCCTGAAGGAGAAATAGAATATCCCTGGGTGGAAATCCATACGCCTGTTTCTGTATGGTCTTGTCTTTGTCCGGGTTTACCCCTTGAAAGAGTGATTTCTCTTGTTTTGTTTTTTGATTTTTGGATGGTTGGAGAAGAAAAAATTTTAATAGTGTCCTCAATAGGTCGGACAGATATTTTTTCTATTTCGTTTAGTTCAGTATCAAGATCTTTAATAACACTTGCAAGCTCTGATCCTCTTCTGTCTATGATATAAACCGGAGTTCCTTTTTTTATTTTAAATTTAGATTTTTTGTTTAAATAAAATTTTCCTTTTTTGGGGATAGCACGGGTGACTTTTTGAATATCATGGAATTTATCATCCTCAAACCCGATCCTTAGAAGATCTAAAGGCAGAAGAGCCTCTCTTGTGATAAAAAAAGGTGTTGCAGGATTTTGTATCCTTCCTGCAAAAAGTCCTGAGCCGGTTTCCGATGAATGATCCAAAGGATTCATTATCCTCTGGGATAAAAGATTATAATGGGAAAATTCTCTACCCATGGCATAGTCAAGATAGGACAGAGCTTCTTTTTTGTTTTTTGGATCATCTCTTAAGAGTTTATAGGCTTTAACAGTGTAATAAACATAATGAGGGCTTTTTTTTCTGCCCTCAATTTTCCAGGTCGATATTTGCGGAATTTGTTTTAATATTTTTGCAAGCACATCAGCGGAAAAATCCATACAGGAAAAATGTCTTTTTTTCTGACCTTTTTGCTCATACATTCTCCTGCAGGGCTGGACACATCTGCCCCGAAGGGAACTTTTCCCGCCAAACCATGAACTCCAATAGCACCGTCCTGAAATGGAATAACAAAGCGCCCCATGTATAAAGACTTCAAGTTCGATATCTTTGGGAGTATTTTCAGCCATTATTTTTATCTCATCAATTGTAAATTCCCGGGGTAGAACAACTTTTTTGAATCCAAATAGTTGAGATGTTTTTAAAGCTAAAGGAAAGGTGCAATTACCTAAAGTAGAAAGGTGGAATTCTTTTTTAAAGCCTGCTTTTTTAGCAAGGTTTATCATGGCAAGATCCTGAACAATCAGGGCATCAAAATCAACAAACTTGCAGAGCTTGCTAAGAATTTTGATAACTTTTTCCTGCTCGGATTCTTTGATGATTGAATTAAATGCGATGTACACATCGATGTGCCTGGATTTGGCAAGTCTGGTTAATCTTGCAAGTTCTTCAATGCTGAAGTTATCTGCTTCCATGCGCGCAGAAAATATTTTCAAACCACAGTAAATGGCGTCTGCACCTGCAGCAATTGCAGCCAAAAATGAATTTTTATCCCCTGCAGGGGCAAGGATTTTTGGTATGTTCAAGTTTATTTATACCTTTATTAAGGTTGCATGGTTTATTAAAAATTATCATGGAAAACATTCAGGACATGAAGATTACTTTTGTTTTTTTTACACTTCTTGTCTTTTATTGTTTAAAAGTTTAAAGCTATTTTAAAGAATCAGTATTGCAATTTTTGAAAAATTTGTCAAAATAATGAAAACATCTATAAACACAAAACAAGAAAAGGAGAAAATTAATGTTTGCAAAATATGACCCGCAAGGTTTTTTAAATCCCTTTGATGGAGTAGAATTAAAAACCCTTGTATATGGTGAAAATAGTTCATTGATACGTTTCCATTTGCAAAAGGGAAAAGAGTTGCCTATTCACTCCCACCCCCATGAACAGACAGGATTTATTGTTTCCGGGAAAATCAAATTATTTATTGAAGGAGAGGGTTTCATAGCAGAGCCGGGAGACACATGGTCCATTAAAGGTGATATTGAGCACAGGGCGGAAATCATAGAAGATTCCGTGATAATTGAAGTGTTTTCTCCCTTGAGGGAAGAATATCTGCCCAAATAGCAAAAATTTCCGTTGATAAAATAAATATTACTAAATAGTGTCTGACCGAAAATTCGGGAATTCAGGAAACCTATACTCCTCTGCCAATCGAGTACAAATCAGGCACTAAATGCAATTAGGCTTTCAGATAATATATCTGAAAGCCCATATACTCTTGTCTCTTATATATTTCTATGGTATGGATTTTTTTAATCATTTAATTATTTCTATGATATTTAGACGCGGTATTTTTATATAATTATATAAGGATTATACCTATGGATCAGCTAGAACAACTGAATGAGAGGATCATCAGGCGTGTTAATGTAAATTTAGAGGAATTTGAATTTAATACGGAAAATTTTGTAAATAATTCACTTGAATATGATAAAATGCTGAAGTTTTATGCATTTTATGGAATTACATCTCAACATCCTATTTATTTTCATTTTAAAAATTCTAATATTGCCGGCAGTTATTTTCTGGGTAAATGTTATGTGGGAAGATCAGCCATTTATAAAAGCGATGTAAGAGGAGATGAATTAAAAAGGAAGGGGGACACGATCCGGTATAAAAAGGACGTTCCTCTTGTTGAAGATGAAATGATCACCATCAGGGACAGTCTTCTTTATAAAACACTTGTTCATAGCAATTCGCATAACCTTGAGAGCCCAGAACAATTTGGTATCCATAATACAATTGCAGCTCATTATGTAAATATTCATGGGACAACCCTTGAAGGATGTTTTTTAGGTCCTTTTGCAACGGTGGATCTTATGAATCTGCATTCCTGCATTGTGGGTGAATTTTCATATGTTAACGCAGGGGAACTTTTCCATCGGAAAATTGATCCTGGAACAGTGTGGATAAGGAGTAAAAATTTTGAGTTTAAATATAAATTTAAAAAAGAGGTTTTGGATAATTTTGTAGGGGTAAATTCTTCATATCAGCCTCGAGGAATTATCTACGATTTTGTTAAAGAACGAGAGCAGGATTATGAGAAGTTATTTGATGTGGTAAACCTAAAGCCGATAAAAGCGCCTGATAGCTCAGCTGTCAACAGGTATGCCTTGATTCAGGGTAAAACACGCATTGGTGAAAATGTTCTTGTGTCGCAAAAGGCTTTTCTGGAAAATGCAATTATGGGCAATGGGTCCAATGCACAGGAAAATACGTATATTATTCATTCAAACCTGGCGGGACGGTGTATCACTGCCCATGGGGGGAAAATAATATATGCAGATATCGGTAAGGAGACTTTTGTGGGGTTTAATTCATTTTTAAATGGAAAACCCAATGCACGGATCGAAATTGGTGAGGGCTGTATTGTTATGCCCCACACCATTATAGATCCAAGTGTCCCAGTAAAAATACCGGACGAACACCTGGTGTGGGGATTTATCGGGTCTAACGGAGATGTTGAAAACAATACCATTCCACTTGATGATCTCGCTGAGATCAGGGATACCCTGAGAATGGGAAAAATGGTTTTCAAGGGTAATGGCTCTGTTTTTATTGATGCTTTTCGCAGGAGGATCAGTCAGATTCTAATGACCAATGGCGCCCTGTTTAACAAAGGTGAAAACCGTGGCCATGCCCAGGATGATCAAAATATATCCTTTAATACGATTCAGCCCTATAGAACAGGTAAGCGTAAGGGCCTTTATCCGTCTATCAGAATTAAACCATAATTTTTCAAGAAATGATGAAGATCAAAAATCCTATTGAAAGAAATTGGGCTTTAAAACCAGGGGACATGTTAGGAGTTTGTGCGCCATCTGCACGTTTTGATACTGAAAAATTAAGTCTTGGAATTCAAATATTAAAAAAATTAGGGTTCAAGGTAAAGGTTCCTGAAGAAATTTTTAATAAAAAAAGATATCTTGCCGGGGATGACTCGGTAAGAGCGAATGTGGTCAACCGCCTCTTTTCAGATTCTGATGTAGATGGAATTATTTGTGCAAGGGGCGGCTTTGGAGCGATACGAATCCTGGACCACTTAAACTGGAACAATATCAGGCAAAATCCAAAACCGTTTATCGGATTCTCCGACAATACGGCAATACTGATGGCGATTATGGCTGAAACCGGAGGTCCAGTTGTTCACGGACCAAATGTTGTCTCATTTGCCGATGCCCCTGAAGAAACTATAGATGCCTTTTATCAAACGCTGACAGGCAAAACTCACAAAATCGATATAAAAAACCGGCAAGCCATAAAGCCGGGTAGGTGTGCCGGGATATTGAAAGGGGGAAACCTGTCAACCCTGTCCCATCTTTTGGGCACCGTGTTTCAACCTGATTTTAAAGAGACGGTCTTATTTCTGGAAGATGTTGGAGAACCGGCCTATAAGATTGATCGGATGCTGACACAGATGAAAATGGCAGGCTTGTTTGAAAGGATCCGGGGAGTTATCACCGGCTCCTTTGAGAACTGCGATAATAATGAGTATGTGAGAGAAATATTGTTTGAAATATTTGATGGGTATAACGTGCCAATTCTTTCAGGGTTGGATTCAGGACATGGTAAGGTGAATTTGTCAATATGCATGGGAACCCGGATTGAAATGAATACAGAACCTGCAACAATCTGCTGGACCTGATTTTTTATGGGCAAAGAACTGATTTCCAGGGAAATAGAAAATGCAATATCAAAAGGTATTTTTCCCGGGGCAGTTTTATTGTGTGCGAAAAATCAGAAAATACTTTTCCATGAATCCTATGGCAGAGCTGATATTTTTAAAAACCGAGAAATGAAAAAAGACAGTATTTTTGATCTGGCTTCTTTGACTAAACCTCTGGCAACCACCCTGGCCATATCCAAGCTTATTGAGACAGATCAGATCTTTTTGGATCAGAAAATAGGTTCAATTCTAAAAGAATTTAAAACATCCTTAAAAGCAGATATTACCATTGACATGCTTTTAAGGCATACGTCAGGGTTTCCGGCTCACAAAGAATATTTTAAAAAAATTATCAAGGCAAAGGGAAATCCCAGGGAACTTCTAAGAGATCTTCTGGTCGGCGAGGTATTGGAAAATAAGATTGGCAAACGTCAGGTTTACAGTGATCTTGGATTTATGGTCCTGTCATGGATTATAGAAGAGATAAGTTGTCAAAGACTGGATCAATTTGTTTCAAAACAAATATATTCTCCCCTTGAAATTTATAATTTGTTTTTTCTTAAAACAGGTTTAAGGGATGAAAAATTTAAACTATATCGCCAAAAAATTGTAGCTACCCAGCAATGTTCCTGGAGAAACAAAGTGCTTGTGGGAGAAGTGGATGATGATAATGCCTGGGCTGCCGGGGGAATTGAAGGGCATGCCGGGCTTTTTGGAGATGCCGGTTCAATTTATAAATTATGCAGTGAAATCTTGAATGCACTGTTAAATAAACCCACCAAAGTTTTGAAATCTGATATTATACAAAGCTTTGTATCAAGAAAAAATCAACAGGACATGGTTGCAGGATTTGATACGCCTTCAAAAGTAAATTCTTCTTCAGGTAAATATTTTTCAAAATCATCCATAGGCCATCTTGGGTTTACAGGAACCTCTTTCTGGATTGACCCTGAAACCCAAGTGATAATTATTTTTTTAACCAACAGAGTGCACCCTTTAAGATCAAATGAGGGAATAAAAATATTTCGTCCAAAAATACATGATTTAATATTTTCTGAATTAATATAAAATTTTACAGTGTTAAGGTGTTTTGGGCTTGTAAAAAAACCTTAAGTTTGTTAGCAAATACTGTTTATTAAGATCTTTTGTAATTATATGCAATTTAAAATATTTTGTTTGGAAGAGGTAAAATGAACTTTATAACCGACACTATGCTTGGTGCTTTTTCTAATGATCTGGCCATCGATTTAGGAACAGCAAACACACTTGTTTATGTAAAGGGGAAAGGGATTGTATTGAGTGAGCCCTCAGTCGTTGCTGTCAGGACGGATAAAAGGGCAAAAAGCAGAGTGCTTGCAGTGGGAGCTGAAGCGAAAAGAATGCTGGGTCGGACACCGGGTAACATTGTTGCCATAAGGCCCATGAGAGATGGAGTAATTGCTGATTTTGAAGTCACAGAGGCAATGTTAAAGCATTTTATCCGAAAAGTTCATAACAACAGGAAAACACTTGTACGTCCGAGAATTGTCATAGCCGTACCCTCCGGCATTACCCAGGTGGAGAAAAGAGCTGTTAGGGAATCGGCAGAGTCAGCAGGGGCAAGAGAAGTTTTTTTAATTGAAGAGCCCATGGCGGCAGCTATAGGTGCCGGCCTTCCCATAACAGAACCCACCTGTAGCATGATTGTTGATATTGGTGGCGGAACAACGGAAGTAGCTGTTATTTCACTTGCCGGTGCTGTTTATACAAATTCTTTAAGGGTGGCGGGTGACAAGATGGATTCTTCCATCGGTCAGCATATAAAACGTAAATACAATCTTCTGATTGGTGAGAGAACCGCAGAAATAATAAAAACAACTATTGGGAATGCATATCCTGATCCTGAAAATATTGAAACCATAGAGGTCAAGGGCCGCGACCTTGTTTCCGGTATTCCTAAAATACTTACAATTGATTCCGAAGAAGTTCGAGTCGCCATTTCAGAACAGATTGATGCGATTGTTGAAACAGTGCGCATTGCACTGGAACAGACACCTCCTGAACTTGCTGCAGATATAGTTGATACGGGCATTGTTTTAACGGGTGGGGGCGCTTTATTGAAAAATTTGGATAAATTGCTCAGAGAAAAGAGTGGACTTCCCATTGTTGTAGCCGATGATCCTTTATCCACGGTTGCCATTGGCTGCGGGAAAGCTCTTGACAGTATCGATATTTTGAGAGAAGTAGTTATAGACTGATTTAATGTTTTCACGAAAACTTATTATTTTTGTTGGGCTTGCTCTGTTTATTGCCATTAATTTCATAGCAATGACCATGAGCAATAAAGATACCTTGCCAACCAGCGGCATTGAACGATTATTTATTTCCATTACCTCTCCTTTCCAGATGGCTGTTACCAAAACCATCCATTTTACCCGGAATATCTGGGACACTTATTTTATGTCCATTGTTGCCGTTAAAGAAAATATTGAACTTAAAAAACAGCTTGGTGAGACAGTAGAAATTAGAAATCGATATGAGGAACTGGAACTCGAAAATATTCGGCTCAAGAAATTTGTTAATTTTACAAGCACAAAGCCGAATACATATGTAGCAGCTCAAATTATAGCAAGGGACCCCTCCCCATGGTTTAAAACCATTATGATCGATAAGGGTACAAAAGATGGTCTGGTTAAAGGAAGCCCTGTGTTGGTTCCCGAAGGAATTGTCGGTCAAATAATCAAAGTTGCAAAAAATTATTCCAGAGTTCTTTTGATTACAGATAGAAACTCTGCTGTTGATTCCCTTGTACAAAATTCCCGTGTCCGAGGTATGGTAAAAGGCAATAATGAGGACAATTGTTCTTTTGTATATACATTAAGAAAGGAAGAGGTAAAAGAAGGTGAAATGATTATTTCATCTGGTTTGGACCAAGTGTTCCCCAAGGGGATGAAAATTGGAAAAATTATAAAAGTAACAAAGATTCATTCTCAACTTTTCCAGGATATTACTCTGGAGACCAGTGTAGATTTTAATAAAATCGAAGAAGTCCTTGTATTTAAAAAATAATAGATGAATTATTTTGAAACGGGTCAATAATGCATATAGTTTTTTTCATCGTTCTCACTTTATTTTTGATCGTAACCCAAACGATTATACTCCCATCGTTTTCATGGTTTGATCAGTGTTTTGATCTCCTGATTATAGAAATACTTTTTTTAAGCTTCATCTCATCTCACTTTTCTATTGTTTTAGCCATCATTATTATCGGATGTGTCATGGACAGTATTTCAGTTATTCCGTTCTTCTATCATATTTTATCCTATGTGTGGATTTATATTATTGTACAAATTATCAAACAATTACTTTTTCAACGAAGTACTCTTTTTATTTTTATTATCAGTATTGTTTCCATTTCTATTCAACATGGTTTTTTATTGTTTTCAGTTTTTGTCCATCAAGGAGCCGGCTCCATCTTGGAATTTAATTTCGGTCTTTTAATAAGGCAGGTTTTTTGGGGCGTTGTTTTCATTCCGCCTAGTATCTGGGTATTAAATGTTTTCTGGCAGAACTGGATACTTAAAACAAAAAATTTTCAAAAAAATGGTTTTAATAATACTGAGGATAAAGTTGACCAAATTTAGTAAAAATCAGGAAAAGGAATGGATAAAGCAAAGATTTATCGGTGTAAGTCTTTGTATCATATTTGTTTTTGCCCTCTTGTTTTTAAGGCTTGTCTATCTTCAAATTATTAAAGGTGAGGAATACAGACTTTTATCTGAAAAAAATGCAGTGCGTCTCAAAAGTATCAAATCCTCTCGTGGGCTGATCTTTGACAGAAATAAAAAATTATTGGTGGATAACAGGCCTTCCTTTAATCTCAAAATAGTGCTTGAGGATGCAGGCGAGGTTGAAGACACTGTTAAAAAACTTGCCGAACTCATTGGAATGCCTTTTGAAGAATTTATGGACAAAATTGAGCGGGCAAAAAATGGTGCGGTTTACAAATCCATAATATTAAAAAAAGATATCTCAAGGGATCAGCTTGCAATTGTTGAAGCGCATAAATTTGATCTTCCCGGGATTCATATCGATATAGAGCCCACAAGATATTATATTTATAAAAAATCAGCAGCACATCTTTTAGGGTATCTTGGGCAAATAAACAGGGAAGAACTGAAAAGCGGTAAATATCCCAATGTTAAGTCAGGAGACTCAATTGGCAGATATGGTATTGAAAAACAATTTGAAATGTATTTGCAGGGGAAAAGGGGTGGAAGACAAGTAGAAGTCGATGCCAGTGGCAGAACAATTAAGGTTTTAAAAACTGTTAAACCTGTTGCAGGCCTGGATTTAAATCTTACATTGGACTTAGAGTTACAACAGACAGCCGAAAGATTACTTGAAAATAGTTCAGGAGCGGTAGTTGCCATTGATCCTGCCAATGGAGATATCCTTGTGCTGGCAAGTAATCCCAGTTTTGATCAAAACGATTTCATTGGTGGTATCAGTCAAAAAAAATGGGAGGCACTAATTTCCAATCCAGGCAAACCAATGGTAAATAAGGCGATTCAGGCAGAATATCCCCCAGCCTCCACATATAAAATTATTACTTCCCTTGCTGCACTTGAAGAAAACCAGATCAATATTAAAACCACTTTCTATTGCCCGGGTTTTTTAAAGTATGGGAATAGACGTTATCGTTGCTGGAATAAATATGGCCATGGCAATTTGAACGTGATAGATGGGATCGCTCAATCCTGCGATGTTTTCTTCTATCACTCAGGCGTTAAAGTTGGGGTGGATAAGTTAGCCCAGTATGCAATGGGGAGTGGGCTGGGCAAAAAGACAGGTATTTGGCTTGAGAATGAAAAAAAAGGTCTTATTCCAACTTCAGCATGGAAAAAAAAACGACACAGGGAATCCTGGCAGGGGGGTGAAACACTCTCTGTGGCAATAGGGCAGAGCTATAATTTAGTGACGCCTCTTCAAATGGCTGTTTTAACTGCCGCAGTTGGTAATGGTGGTACCTTGTACAGACCCAGAATAGTTAAGACAATTAAAGACGGGTATGGACAGGTGGTAAAAAAAATTGAACCTGAAATTACAGGTGGTCTACCTGCAAGCCAAGAGACATTGAATATAGTAAGGAAAGGACTTTTAATGGTTGTTCAAGGTAATAGAGGGACGGCAAGAAAGATTAGGCTGCAAAATATTGAAATAGCTGGTAAAACAGGTACTGCTCAAGTTTATAGTATTAAAAAAAATGATAAAAGAAAAACCGAAGAAATGAAGTATTCTTTGCGGGATCATGCCTGGTTCGTAAGTTATGCCCCTGCAGATAACCCTGTAATCGCAATATCAGTTCTGGTTGAACACGGAGAGCATGGATCAAGTGCGGCTGCGCCCATAGCTGCCGCTTTGATAGAACAATATATTCAAGGACATTTAAGAAAAAAAATATTACCGGAGTAGCCCATGTTTGACAGGCGGTTAATAAAAAGTTTTGACTGGGGCCTTATGGCATTGATTTTTTTAATCGGTATGCTCGGCCTTGGTATTTTGTACAGCGCCCTTAATGCAGGAAATGATTCAGGCGCCCTCGATATTCTTTTTAAAAAACAGATGATATGGATGGGTACAGGATTTATTGTAATGATGGTCATTTTGATGATCGATTTTAGAGACCTGGACAAAATAAATTTATTTATTTATGCAATCTGCGTTGGCCTTTTGATCAGTGTTATCCTTTTCGGGAAGATAGGAGGTGGGTCCAGGCGATGGCTTCTTGTGGGGTTTGTCAGGATTCAGCCCTCGGAATTGATGAAAATTGCCTTGATTATAAGTCTGGCATCTGTTTATTCAACTTCGATTTCCCAGTCAGGGTTCAATTTTAGAAAATTGATAAAACCGGTAATATTATGTGTGATTCCATTTGTTTTAATATTAAATCAGCCGGATCTTGGGACGGGCTTGCTTCTACTTTTAATTGCCGGCTCAATGACCATGTTCGTCAAAGTAGAGCGCAAAGTATTGTATACTATGTTAGGTATTAGTCTTGCTGCAGCCCCTTTGCTCTGGTCTGGATTAAAAACTTATCAAAAATCAAGGATATTAACTTTTTTAAATCCTGACCGGGATCCCCTTGGGGCCGGATACCATATTATTCAATCAAAAATAGCGATTGGATCAGGGATGTTGACAGGCAAGGGTTTTTTAAAGGGAACCCAGAATACATTGTCCTTTTTACCTGAACAGCATACTGATTTTATCGTATCTGTTCTTGCTGAAGAATGGGGGCTTATGGGGTGCAGCGTTCTTTTACTGCTTTATTTTATTCTC
>Ga0307989_1000878_pt1 | contig 17683 bp, 10 predicted proteins | sample EllFjometagen185_FD_203164 | JGI IMG/M metagenome (GOLD analysis project Ga0307989, IMG submission 203164) | Marine microbial communities from Ellis Fjord, Antarctic Ocean - #185 | ecosystem: Environmental > Aquatic > Marine > Unclassified | place: Southern Ocean | collected 2014-10-08
GATTATCCAACTCTCTGGGTATCAACCGACAGAACCAACTTCAAACCGTCATTCGGGGAAGTGATCAACATGGAACAACGGAATTAATACTCCGTTGTTCTTTTTTAGCTATCAGCCGATTTAATTTATCTCTATGTCTATCTGTTGGAAATAGAAATTTATTTTCTTGTTGACTTAATATTTTCTTTTAAGCAAATTTGAAGTTGTATGAACTATAAAGGGATACATGATGCAAGTTGAAAAGAGAGAATGTAAAATTAACTATATTAAAGAGAATTGATAAGTATACAATAACCTACAAAATAAAAGTTATAGTATACCTTTTTTGTTATAACTATAGGTTAATTATGTCTACCTTTTTGGCGGGTGCAGCGTACATACGTTATGGGCTAAACGTTATAAGTATAGGTATTAACAAAAGGATAGAAAATGTTAAATTTGAAAGATAATCTTGAAGTTGAAATAAAAGTATTTATATACAGTTTGCCTTATTGGGCAAAGTATGTTTGCTCAACAATTCTAAACAATGCAGTTTTATCTGATTCAAATATTGATACTGCATTATCTTATCTTATGGATGAATTGAAACTTATCAAGAAAACTGAAAAGCCAGAGATAGTCCTAAATTATAATGCAAATAACTTAGTAGATTATAAAAATAATTTAGTTTTTAATGCCCTTCAAAAAGTAGAAGGAGTAAATGCACTATCAGAAAATCAAACACTTAAATTTAGTCATAAAATAACCATTATGTATGGTGTAAATGGTTCAGGTAAATCAGGCTATGTTCGGTTATTGAAAAATGCGTTTTACTCAAAGCATCAAGAGGTTATTTTACAAAATGTCTTTAAACCTGATGGGCATAAACCTATAAATGCAAAATTTACTTTTACATCTGAAGGTTCAGATATTCATTTAAATTATCCTACCGATTCAACAAATGGTATTTTTAATCAATTTGCCATATTTGATGGCAAAATTGCATTAAAACATTTAGAAAATCGAAATGATTTTGAATTCAGACCAGCTGGTTTAACCTTATTTTCTGAATTTAATGCAACATTAGAGAAATTACAACAAAAAATCAATACAGAAATATCTTTAAAACCTGTTAGCAACCCATATATAGAAATTTTTGAAGGTCAATCAGAAATTAAAACATTGATTGATTCTCTTTCTTCAAACTCGAATTTAAATGACTTAAAAAAACGTGCAACATTTTCAGAGAAAGATAAAATCGAAAAACTTAAGATAGATAAAGAGTATGATGATTTAAGAATAGCTTTAAATTCAAAAGACAAACAGATAGAGACTTTACAAAGAGTTAAGACTCAAATTGAACGAATAGAAAAGAACCTTTCTGCAATAAATACATATTTTAAACAAAGTTATCTTAATTCAATCCAAACGTTAATTACAAGCTGTGTTGCAAAACAAGCAATTGCTAAAAAAGAAGGAATAGAGAATTTTGCAACTGATAAAATTCAAAACATTGGTAGTGTCGAATGGAAGTTATTTATAAAAGCTGCTGAAAAATTTGCATTAAAACAAGATAACGCAGTTTATCCAATAATTGGTGATAATTGTCTTTTTTGTCACCAACCAATTTTAAAAGAACAACAAGATTTAATTTCAAGTTATTGGACTTTTTTAAAAAGTGTTGCTGAAAAAGAGAGTAAAGATGCTCAAATTGCAATAGACAAAATAAAAGATGGCTTTAAAAAGATTCCATTCAATCAGTTTCCTGATGAAAATACTTTAACAGTATGGTTAAATGAGAATTATCCTGAAACATTGACAACATTTATAAAATCACTTTCAAATCAACAATCACTTTCAGAAATTATTATCTCTGATATTGATTCAAAAAAAATGAGCCATTATACATCCATACAAATAGAATTAAAAAAACTTCCAACAATTAAAACAAGTATTACTTTGGATATAAAACTATTTCAAGAGGACGATCAAAGCAAAGCACTTGCTGAACTACTCAAGAAAAAAACTTATTTAGCCCATATGGAAAAATTAGAATTACGATTTTCTGATATTGAGAAATTATATCAAAATATGGTTTGGGTAAATAAAGCAAATAAATTCAATAAAAAATATTGGAAAAAAAGATCTACGGATACTGAAAAAGGTCTATCTCAAAAATATTTTAATGAAAAATACATTGAAACGTTTAATGAGGAATGTGGTTATTTAAATGGGAATTTTGGGATTGATGTTGATGCAAAAAGTTCTGATGCACAATCAAATAGGCAGTTGTTTATTAAAGGAAAAGTTCCTTCTTTAATTTTGAGTGAAGGAGAACAAAAAGTAATTGCAATTGCAGATTTTATGGCTGAATCTAAACTTTCAACAATAAACAAAGGTATTATCTTTGATGATCCAGTTAACTCACTTGACGATGATCGAAAAAATATAATTGCTGAAAGATTAGTTGCCGAGACAAAAGACCGCCAAGTTATTGTATTTACACATGACCTTGCATTTCTTTCTAGTATTATTAATTATTGTTCTGATTATGAGATTGAATATAAGTGCAATTGGGTTGAAAAACTAGATGATGAGATTGGCAAAGTGTGGTTAGATAATACTCCATCATATGAAAAAAAATATAAAAAATCTGGTGTTGCTCATAATTATTTAGAGAAAGCAAAAAAATCTTCTCCCGAAGAAAGAGAAGCTTTGGTTAAAATTGGTTTTGCAGCATTAAGAGCAACGTATGAAGCTTTTGTAATATTTGATTTGTTTGAGGGTGTTGTCCAACGTCTCAATGACCGTGTAAGTATTGATAGCTTAAGTGGTGTATATGTCGACAATGAAATAATTAAAGAAATCATGTCTAGTTACGGTTTAGCATGTAGATACATGGAGGGTCATAGTCATAGTGATAAATTCTTGTCAAAAAAACCAACTCCTGCTCAACTAAACGAAGAAATAGTTAGATTTGATAGCTTGAAAAAAAAATTAAAGACATTGAAGAAAAGCCCATAACAAAAGCCTCCACATTCAGATTGAGAGAAAAGCAAGAAGAACGTGGCAGGCTCCAAACATTATGCGACATTGTTATGTATTATGGAAATGGTTGATAAAATTGTAGTAATTTATGATGTTTGACACGGCAGATTACTAATACACCGAAAGGTGGGCGAATTGAGAACTAACAATAATACGTTTGCCATTGTTAGTCTCCTAAGTTGGGAGGATAGAAATACTCTCCCTATTTTTTTAAATAGCGGAGACGTACCTAAGTGGTTAAGGGAGTAATTTGCCAAATTATCGAGGTTCGCCTTCGTGGGTTCAAATCCCATCATCCACCCTATAGCAGTCGGTGAAAGCTATTGAAAAACAATCTTGAAGAAAAGAAAAATATAAAATTATTCTATGATTTATTTCTGATTTATTCTTGATATTCATTTTTGGAATTCATATCAAAAAATACTACCTTTCATGTAATTATTTCATATGAATACAAAACTTGAAAATTCTTGACAATGATTAAGCAATAACAATATTTCAATCATAGATGAAATATTTTACGAAAAGTATTATATCTCATGAAGAAGAAATGTAGAAACTACTAGAGATGTATCTGTTTTTTACTTCTATTCATTACGATATTCTCTAATTCAATCATTTCAAGATCAGCAAAAAAATCAATTTTGGTACAGGGGTGTATTAATGAAATGTTTATTAACTTTTATCGGAAATAACGATTGTAACATCAAAGAAGACTCACTAGGACCGGTTTTGTCAATTCTGGGAAAAATGACATTCGATAGAGTTTATTTGTTTTACAGCAATGATAGATATCTACCCCCGGCTTCTAAAATTCTTATGTTTTGTAGGGAAAAATATCCTAATACTGAAATAAATTACGTCGCCGCTAAAGCAAATAATCCAACTGATTATAATATTGTTTATCCTGCTATGTATTCTGCAGTTAAGAATATTATTAATAAAATGAAAGATGAAAATGTTGAATTTACGATATCACTCACTTCAGGAACTCCGACTATGCATTCTTGCTGGATATTTCTTAATCAAGGAGGTGTAATTGATGCCAATCTAATACAAGTTTCACGAGAAAGCAAAATAGACAATATTGATTTTAACTTAGATGATTTTCCTGAAATTCGAGATATTGCGGATGTGAAATCGGCTCTTACAAAAGTTTCTAGAGAAAATGAAATCTATAAAGAGAATTTACAATTAGAATTGGACAATATCATTGGTAATTGCAATGCAATAATGGAAATAAAGAAAAGAATATCATTTTTAACAAATTTTGATATCCCAGTATTCATTAGTGGGGAGACTGGAACTGGAAAAGAATTGATTGCAGAAGCAATTCATTATAAAAGTAAAAGGAAAGAAAAATCATTTATTAAGATAAATTGTGGAGCAATTAGTCCAGCATTATTCGAAAGTGAATTCTTTGGGCACAAAAAGGGAGCTTTTACTGGAGCAAATGAAGATAAGGATGGAAAATTTAAAATTGCTGATAAAGGTACAATATTTCTTGATGAAATTGCAGATCTGCCTTTGCAAATGCAGGTTAAATTATTTAGGGTGCTTGGGGAAGGAACAATTCAACCTGTCGGTGGAGTTGAAGAAAAAGTAGATGTGAGAATTATTACTGCAACTAACAAGAATTTAAAGAAACTTGTTAAAGATGGAAAATTCCGAGAAGAGCTCATGTATAGGATAGTAAAACAAAGAATTGATGTCCCCCCACTCAGAGATAGAGGTAATGATATTATAATTATTGCAAACTATTTCATAAAGAAATTTAATAAAAAACACAACCATAATAAAGAACTTACTCCAGAAGCAATTAAGCATATTAAGGAATATAGTTGGCCAGGGAATATCCGATTATTAAAAACAAAATTGGAAAATGTATATATCTATCCTGGAAATAAAATCGATAAATTAACATTAGAATTGGAACCAGAAGAGAAAATTCAATCTGGAGTTCAAATTCCACAGGATGGATTAGATTTCGATGTTGAAATACCAAAAGCATACTACAAAGAGGCTCTAGCAAAAAAAAATGGAAATGCAGCGGCTGCAGCAAAGCTTTTAAACATACAACCCCATACATTCAGATCTCGTCTAAGAAAACTTAATATTCATTTTAATAAAGAAAGTAAAAAAATGACGGTGAATAGTAATAATATTTACGTTCTTCAAGGTTGGCTGAAATCTTAATATTGTCATAATTCATTACTGTGAAAGCAGTTAATGAATATTTTGAAGATATGGAACCTAATCTGCAATGATATCTCTGAATTCGTGAGAATGAGAATATTTCTAAGGAGGATATTATGAGCAGAGAAATGGAGAGACTTCTAAAGAGAGTAACTACAGTAATATTAGAAGAAGGTATTCCGATTATAATTGGTTATTTAGGAAGAATTTGGACCAAAAAATCAAGTAATATATAAAAGGAGGATAAAGATGTTTGATCCGAAAAAATTCGCAGTAACAAAAGCAAAGCCGTTACCATTGTACCTATTACTTGATGTAAGCAGTAGTATGGAAGGCGATAAAATAGATAATCTTAACCAAGCAATGAGGGATCTAATAAATTCATTGTCCGGTGAAGAAAAAATAGAAATTGAGATATTAATTTCAATTATAACATTTGGGAGTCAAGCAAATTTGCATTTTTCACCAACATCTGCCTCAAAAGTAGAATTTTCAAATCTAACTGCAAATGGTATGACGTCTATGGGTGCAGCTTTAAAAATGGCAAAGGATATGATTGAAGATAAAAAAATTACACCTTCCAGAGCATATAGACCAACAATTGTATTAGTTTCTGATGGACAACCAAATGATAATTGGAAAAAGCCATTGGATGACTTCATCAACTCAGGTAGATCTCAAAAATGTGACAGGATTGCAATGGCTATTGGGAGAGATGCCGATGAATCAGTTTTAAATCAATTTATATTAGGTACTGAACATAAACTATTCTATGCAAGTGATGCGAAGGGTTTGCATAAGTTTTTCCAATACGTCACAATGTCAGTTACTACTAGAACAAAATCCACGAATGCTAATGAAATCCCTAAAGATTCTGATTTGGATATTTCTAAAACTAAGCCTACAATTGTTGTTTCAAACAATACTGAAGACAATAATGATTGGTAAATAATAATAAAAGGAGTAGAAAATATGTTTGATCCAAAAAAGTTTGCAGTAACCAAAGCAAAACCATTACCTGTATATTTACTTTTAGATGTAAGTACAACAATGGCAAAGGTAGAAGATAGTGATAATTTAAAAAGAACTGGAGAAACACTCTTTAAAGATGGTCAACAATGGGAAGTTGTAGAAGGTGGAACGACCAAAATGGATAGCTTAAACATTGCAGTAGAAAAGATGCTATCTGTTTTTGCTGAAGAAGAAAAAATGGACACAGAAATAATTGTGACAATAATAACCTTTGGTGATGATGCAAAATTAGTGTGCTCACCAACTAAAGTATCTGAAATCAACTATAAACCTTTGGTTGCTGATGGTGAAACTTCAATGGGTGCAGCTTTAAAAATGGCAAAGGATATGATTGAAGATAAAAAAATTATACCTTCCAGAGCCTATAGACCAACAATTGTATTAGTTTCTGATGGACAACCAAATGATAATTGGAAAAAGCCATTGGATGACTTCATCAATTTAGGTAGATCTCAAAAATGTGACAGGATGGCGATGGCTATCGGTAGCGATGCAGATAAATCAGTCTTAGAAAGTTTTATAAATGGGACTACACACGAATTATTTTTCGCTGAAGATGCCACTAAAATCAATGAATTCTTTGAGAGAGTTACAATGTCAGTTACGACAAGAAGTAGATCACAGAGCCCTAATCAAGTACCTTTAGATGAATATATTGAAACAATACGTTTAGATACGAAAACTAAGTCAGCTATATCTAATGATAGCATTGAAGATGACTCTGATGATTTTGAATGGTAAAAAGTAAACAGGAAAATATCTTGATATGATTCAAAATAAATCAACCCTAATGGTTATTGCTGATATTTCTGGAAGTATGGGTGAAGCTGCAAAACCTGCAATACTTAGAGATATGATAAGCCATATTGGTGAAGGTCTTTCACTTAAAAATAACACTTTACCATTTAATGAAATTGAATTGTTTTTTTGTAATGAAAAGTGTAAATCCGTCAAAATTAAATCAACTGAAGATTTACTTACTTTAGAATTTGGTGGAAAACTAAATATCGATGGAGTCATAGATTTGTTAAAAGCTAATAAAGATGATAACATAAATAGAGTGATCATTCTGTCAGATTGGAATTTAAATAAGGAAAATAAACAACGATTCGTGAATTTTGTCAAACATAAAAAAAAGTTCTCAATCCGTGTTGTTCTTATAGAAATTGGCTTGACGGTTGAAGATATTAAAAATATGAATTCAAGGCACTACTTTCACCCACAAGATATTTCAAAAGCATTGAGTCCTTGGCCAATATTAGAATGAGTTTTATATATGAAAAGTAAATGGTGTGGCTGGGGAGTAACCACAATAGGACCTTCACATATTATATCTGGTTTACCCAACCAGGATTCTTGGCTTTACAAACAATTTGTATGGGGGGAAGTTATTGCTGTTTCCGATGGTGTTGGTAGCCATAAGCATTCAAAGATTGGCTCTAAAATGGCATGTTCAGCAGTTATCGAAGCAACAAAATTGTTTATTACAACAATTTCTATTATTAGAAATGAAGAGATTGAAAATTATTTTAGACTAATTCATTCCATTTGGAGAGTAAAGCTAGGACAGTATTTACCTTCCGAAACTTCTGCTACTTGTCTATTTGCTATTAGGTATAAAGAAAAAATATTGTTAGGCCGATTGGGTGATGGTTTAATAATTGTAACATCAGACAAAGAAGAATCTATTTTATTAAATGATATTAAAACAGATAGTTTTTCAAATATCACATTTAGTTTAACCTCAAAATTCTCTTTTATCGAATGGGAATATTCTATTCTGGATGCGAAAAAATACAACTCAGTTCTGCTCTGCACAGATGGGATTTCTGATGATTTAGTTAGAGGAAGTGAAGAAGACTTTGCTAAAAGTATTTATGAAACATACAAAAGTTATGATCCTAAAAGAAGATATTTTGAAATTTTGCATTGGTTGAAGAACTGGCCAACACCTAAACATTCTGATGATAAAACCATTGCCTGTTTGGATAAAGTGAGTAAAAATGGCTAATTATAAACAACAATTATTTACGGATGAGCATTATAACACACATGAAAAACGAAATGTGTTAGGTAGAGGTGGGCAAGGCGTTGCATATCGGACAAAGGATACAGATATTGCACTCAAATTAGCAATAATAAAAGACAGTGGAAAACCAATTACTGATAAGGTTGAGATAAGAAGATTTCAAACAAAAATACAAAATATACGACTATTACCTATCCCTGAGAATATCAATATAACAAAACCTATGGCAATGCTAAAAGAATCAGCAGGATATGTTATGTACCTACTAAATGAAATGCAATCATTTAATAATATTTGGTTTGATATTAAAGATACTGAAGATATACCGAATTGGTTAAAAGGTGTTGAAGAAAAAGCTGCAAAACAATTAGCTCATTATTCCAATACAGGAGGATTAAGGAGAAGACTTGTAGGATTAGCAAAATGTGCATCGATTATTTCAGAACTGCATTCCATGGGATTGGTCTTTGGTGATATTTCTCCTGAGAATGTTTTTATTTCTAAAAAGAAGAAAGATAATGAAGTATGGTTAATCGATCCAGATAACATTAAGTTCTGTAAAGCTGGAGTAAAAGGTGGTGTTTATACGCCTAAATATGGAGCGCCAGAACTTGTTCAGAGTAAATCAGGAGGAAGTTTTAAAACTGATTGTCATTCATTTTGTGTATTGGCATTTTGGTTGCTAACTCTTAATCATCCATTTATTGGTGATTATGTAACAAATAGTAACACCGATTGGGCAGTTGATACTGATGAAGAGAAAGATTTAGACGAAAAAGCATATGCTGGCATACTTCCATGGATTGATGATGCAAATGATGATTATAACTATACGGATAATGGTTTACCCCGAAGTTTAGTGTTAACTGATAAGTTACAAGAATTATTTCAGTTTACTTTCGGGGTAGGGAGAACTGCGCCTTGGAAACGACCAACAATTTTCCATTGGCCCAAAGCATTGATGGAAGCATATGATAAAACAATCGAATGTCTAGAGTGTAAAATGTCCTTTTATCATGAAGATGGTTTAAATGTATGCCCGTTTTGTGGTGCCAAGATTGATGATCTATTAATTGTAAAAACATATCTGTATGATGAGAAAAATAATAAAAAGAAAAATTTAGAATGGACATTAATTAGAGAATTAAAAAGTAAAGACATAAAAATCACTCTTCCCAATAGGATATTTTCTCCCTTTTCAAATAAAGAATTTGATGTTCCAATCTTATCTTTAAATAGAGTTAGATCATCATCTAATATAAAGCTAAAAAGAATGGAAAACGACTTAGCTTTATATTATTCAAGTGATTCAAACAGTACAAATTTGGAAAGGTTAAATGTTCTTAATAGGCTTTCAATAACATCTTTAACAAAGGGTATTACACTTATAGTAAAAGGGCATATCCCTATGTTCATTGAAATAAAGAGAATTAAATGATTGAATTTGCTAATATATTATCATCAGATTATGTTGAATTTAAAATTATTTCTCAATTGCCAGATCAAAAAATTGAAATTGGTCAGGTTGAGCTAATTATTGGTGATAGTTATCAAATTATTCAAAATAAAACAATTATTGATATAGAGTTAAAAAATGAAGCACAAAAATATGAAATAGATAATAAACTTCAAACAAGTGCAACGATGCTTTCAGAGATAATTGATCTAAATCATAAGAACGGTGTAGCAACTATTTCAGTAAAGATTTTTTACGGTAATCAATTAGAAATGGGAGAAGTGGAAATAGGGATTGATGAAAAGATTGAAAAGTCCTCCAGAAATCTAGGATTTACTTATTCAAAAACAAACGAGTTATGTAATAGACTCGCTAGTTTATCGAATGTTAACCACTTAGATAACTATTTTACAATGACTATTGGATATGCATCGAAAAAAGATTTAGAATTATTTGATGAAGATTATTCAATAATTCCAAAGATTAATACAGAAAATGATAAAGAACAAGAAAGTTTCTTTGAGATGGTTCCTGAAGTATCAAAAAGTTTTGTATCAGATAAAATGCATTGTTTTATGATTTATGGTGATGGCTTTAAAATCCCGGTTGAAAGAAAAAAAATAAGTGACAAAGAAAAATTTTTTGCATCCAGAATTATTGATAACTCAAATAAAAAGGATGATAAAGCCGTTCAATTAGCAAGAGGGAAGGTTACTTTTTCTGATTATACTGCAACGGGAGAAATCCGACGGAATGCACGTGGACAAATGGAATCGTTATTGAAAGATGAAGACGGCTACTTAAAAAAGTGGGATGAATATGGTGCCATTGAGGGTGAAATGCTCTTAGAGCAAGCAAGAGAAATCGGTTTCTTTAGTTATTCTAGCTCAGAAATTGTTGATAAAGGTGTAAAATTCTATTTAAGCAAAACAACTCCTCCAATGCTTAGAGTTGGTGATGAATTAGAGTTAACTTCGAAGCTCCCATTATATCTTGAGAATTTAGAATTTAAATGGAAAGAGTATGAAAAAAAATTAGAGGAAGAATATAAAAGTACACAAGGTATTGAACTCGCAAGTGAAAATAAATCTGAAGAATCCCCGCAAAAAGTTAAAAACCACGCAGAAATTCTAGACATGAGTGATAATTGGATTGTATTGAAAATGTTTGCAAAACCGAAAGACAAAGAGTTATCGTTCATTCTATCTATTACTGGGGAAAAAGTACAAATCATAAGAAGGATGAGAGCAAGAGAATTAATTAAGGAAGGTAGATGTGCGAATCCTATGTTAGGTCCTCTCATCGAAGAGGGAGGTAATTTAACTGGAACAGAAAGAGCGACAAAAATCAAACCTTTAACTTCATTTGTGAAGGAAAAGATTTTTGAATATGATCCTACTCCTATTCAGGAAGAAGCAATCAGAGTAGCCTTGAATACACCCGATATGGCTATTATACAGGGTCCCCCAGGAACAGGGAAAACAACTGTAATTTTAGCAATTATCGAAAGATTGAATGAGGAATTTTATAAGGGGAAAGGATCAATAAAAGGGAAAATTCTTGTAACTGGATTCCAACATGATGCCGTAGAAAACATAGTTACAAGGTTAAGTGTCAATGCACTTCCATCTACTAAATTCGGAAAGAAATCTGGATCGGAGTATAATGAGGATGCTGTTAGTCATAAGATAGATGTATGGTGTAAGAAGATTGCCGAAGATATTAGAGAGAAAAATCCTACATTAAATGAATCAGAAGAACAACTAAAACTTCAAGAATTGTTTAGTCTTTATGCAATTCAACCATCAGATGAGTATGCGATTAATTTGTTAGATCAGATAATTGAAATTCCTAGAGAAAAACTCAATGATAAGAATTTGATTAACAAAGCTGAATTACTGAGAAGTTCTTTGCAAAATGAAACAGGAAGTAATCTGTCAAATAAGTTAAAAGCCGTAAGGTTATTACGCATATCTGAACCAGGATTTGCAGATGATGGTCCACAAAAAGCATCAGACGTAGTTGAACAGTGTGAATCTGATTTGAATGATTCAATAATGCACATATTAAGAAAAGCAATTCTTTGGAAAAAAACAAATCCATTAGATTTTTTAAATCAACTAAAAAAAATAAAAAAAGAATTACTTATCAGATATACACCAAAACCATTTTATAAAATAAACAAACCAAGAGCGGACTTACGTACAATAACTGCGCAAGTTCAGAAACAATTAGTAAATCAATATAGTTCAAAATTTAAGAAAGAGAATATCTTGGCTAATTTTCTTCATGAATTAGAAGATAATCCTAAGGGAGTAGAGCAAGCATTGACTGCATATAATGTTGTCTATGCTTCAACAGTTCAGCAGAGTGAAGGTCATGATATAAGAACCGCAAAAATTATAAAACAAGATATTAAAACAACGGATTTATTAGAATATGACGTAGTCATAGTAGATGAAGCAGCTCGGGTTAGTCCTAGGGATTTATTAATTCCGATGGCGCAAGGCAAAAAAATCATTTTAGTTGGCGACCATAGGCAACTTCCACATATTCTATCTAAAGCAGTTTTAGATAGATTAGAATCTTATACAGAGGAATCTGATGATATAAAAACATTAGAAATTGATTACGTTAAAGATAGTATGTTTCGTTATTTATTTAAAAGATTAGAGAAAATTCAAGAGAAATACGGTAATCCAAGAATTGTAACACTTGACGTTCAATTTCGAATGCATCCATTACTTGGTAATTTTGTGAGTGAACAATTTTATCCAGAAAATGAAAGATTCAAAACAACATTGAAAGCACATTTGTTTGAACATTCATTGCCGAGTTGTGAAAATAAACCCGCTATCTGGTTAGATGTGCCTTTATTAAAAGGTAAAGAATTACAAACCACAACTAAAAGCCGTATGCGAAGAGCGGAAGCAAAGGCTATTGCAAAACAATTAAATGATTGGATGAGGTCCACAGCTGGGAAAGAACTAACATTTGGTGTTATAAGTTTTTACAGAGCACAGGTAAATGCAGTATATTCTGAGTTAGAAAAGTTCAAGATTACAAATAGAGATTCTGATGGGAAATGGCGAATCAATAGAGAATTCCAAATGTTAGAAGATTCCTCTAATGAAAGACTTCGAATTGGAACTGTCGACTCATTTCAAGGGATGGAGTTTGATGTTGTGTTTCTGTCTATTGTAAGAGCTCAAGATGAAAGAGCAATATTGAATCGTTTAAAGAAATACAACAACGAAAAACGAGTTATAATGGGGTTATTTGGACATCTAATGTCAGAAAATAGATTATGTGTAAGCATGAGTCGTCAGAAAAAAGTGTTAGTAGCAGTTGGAGACGCTAAATTATATCAAATGGAAATTGCAAAGCATAATGTTCCACAGATATACAATTACCTAACTCTTTGTAGAAATGAAGGAGTTATGCTTACATGAATCAAGGAAGAATAAAAGTATTAAATTACCTTAACAGGTTTTACAATGTCAATGAAGGAGCGAATAGAAATGTATTATGGCCTGTTGCAGTTTTTTCTATTTCGATTCCAGTAAAAAAAGAAAAACCCTTAAATATATTTGAAGAAACAATATTTCAATTACTGAATCAAAAGATTAATGATATTAGTCAACTTTCTAAAGAAGTTTGTATGAAGGAAGATGTTATTAAGTTTATTCTTAACAAATTATGTGAACAAAACTTGATTGATGGTGATAATACATTGACTGAAGATGGTGAAAAACTTATAGAACAGTGGGAAACAGAAGAATCAGAATACAAAAGTGCGAGTATATTTTATGATCTAATTGGACAGCAATTATTACCAACAGTTATTTACAATGAACTAAAATTTGAACAAATTGTTGAGTTAACAAAATATAGAGTAAGGTTTTTTGATAGTCGCTTTGATCGCAATAAATCCATTTCTTCAGGTGCATTTTTAGATTTCAGAGACAACCCCAGTATTGAAACCCCTACAGCAAAAGACATAACCAAAATTATTAATTTCCATCGCAAATTACATTTCAAATATATTCAAATATCAGAAAAAAAAGATTTATATCTTCCTAACTATTACAGTAAGGGTGGTGCAATTAGAATTATATCTAAACCGAATTATTACCATCTTTATTGTAAAGTTATTTTCCAAAAAGGAAGTAATGATTTTATCATTACAGATCCATTTGGTTACGGATTTTCCTCATCATTAAAAAAGAGTTTCAATGAGTATTTATCCAACAATAAAGATGAATCAGATATGATTATAAAAATGCAGAAAGAGGCTATTGTAAAAGAAATAAATAAGTCCGAAATAAACAAAGTAGCCACTAATCTTACAATGTTCACCGATAGAATCAATAATTATCCTCAAATTAGAAAATTTATAACATCTGCTGAGAATAACTGGAAAAAAGCAATAATCAAACCAAGCAATTCAGTTGAAGAAGATAAGCATAAGATGTATCTTGATTATGCCTTAACGAGTTTATATAAATCACTTGAATGGACATTGAAAATAGTAGTAAATAATTATCCCGTCGAAAATTGGGTGGAATTGTTAGAAAATCAAAATTATAAAAGTAACGGTTTATTAATTAGCAAGTTGGCCAATAAAATTGGTTTTATTATTCCTAAAGAATTCTCACTTTTGAGAGTTGCTCCAGGTAAATTTAAAGCATTCTCTGAAGGATCTGTTGAATTGCAACCATTGCTATCACTTTCAATTCTTGGAGCATCCAATGATAATTTGCATCCATTTAATTCATTGGTTACCAAAAATAAGGATTGGCTAGATATGGTAAATCAACTGAAAAGGTTTAGAGATTCAGAACAGCATGGTGATACTCAAAAGAATAAAATCAAAGTGAAGCAAGTTGAGTATTTTAGATTTCAAATTTATGAAACAATTAGAACACTTTTACCCGAAACTACTGTTAAGATGAAGGTTAAAGGTGAAGTTGAGAATGTGGAAGATATCGAATCTAAGGAAGATCAGGATAGAGAAAAGATTTCGATCTTTCTGCAGGAAGAATTTGGATACAATGAATTTCGACTAATCAATAAAGATATTAAAGAATTACTTATGCGCATCGAGCTCTTTATTATTGAGAATAAAAACACAAAGGAAGAGCAACTTGATTGTTCACAAGCAATTACGAATTTATCATCTCTCATACAAAATACTTTATTCATTTTAATAAAACAGTGTCTTAATAAAAATATTTTAGAAAATTTTAATTACGAAGTTGTTAAATTACAAGAGAGAGTTGAGAGATATTTTGGAATATCAAAATACAATTTTCCTGAAATATTAACTCATGTGAATCCACATAGAATAAGGTCGGCTTATAATGGAACAAACTCTACTCTTGGTGCAAATTTAATTGCTCTTATTAATTTATCACAAGATAGTGACCTAGAAGAATTGGGTTCAATAAATCCAAATCTAATTGAAGTAGTCGGTGACATATTATTTAAAAGAAAGCACGGCAATGAACCTGTGTTTATGGAATTTAAAGCATTGATTGAACTTAAAAACAAAGTTTACATAGTTCTCAAACAATTACAGGAGATCGAAAATGGCTAAGAAACGCAAACAACGAAGAGTTTCAAACCTAGCAGAACAAAATTTAAAGAAAGATGAAAAAATTGATTCCAATGTTGAATTAAATGGAAAAGTTAAAAAAGCGATTTCTAATGATATCTCTGAAAAAAATATTACTCTTCAAAAGAAAGAAACAAAAATGGTTAAATTGAAGGACGAATCTCAACAAAAAGTTGTAAAATCTCCAAAAGGGGAAGAAAGCCTACGAAATGAAAGACTAAGATTGAAAGAAGAAAAAACAGAAATTACAACAATGAGAAAAGAATTTAATCAAGAATATGATGATCTCAAAAAGGAAGAAGAATTGTTTAAGCTAAAAGAAGAGAATTTTAAAAAGCGAGAAGAAGAACTATTTGCAAAGATGAAATCTCTTGAGATCGATTCTGAAAAACTTCGTAAAAGAGAACAAAACATACAAGAATCTGAAATAAAACGAGATGAAGGATTTACAGAAGAACGAAAAGCATTGGATGATGAATTGCTCAAGAAAAGATCTGATTTTGATAAAGAAATCAGCGAATTAAGAATAAAAAGAACAATTGAACTTGATACAATACTGGAAAAAGAGAACAAAAGTCGTATCTATAATCTTGAGAAGGAATTAACTAAAAAAAGAGAAAAATTTGAAAAGGATTTAAGCAAACAAAGATCTGATTTTGAAAAATTTGAAAATAAAAAAAGAAGTGAGATTGAGATTAATATTAAAGAATTAAAATCAAGCAAGCAAAAGATTTTAGATGCTCAAGATGAGTTAACTTATAAAACGTCAAGACTGGATTCACGAGATAATAGGTTAGATCAAAAAGAACTTGATATTGATATTGAAATTAACAAAAAAACAAAGGCAAGAGAACTATCCTATGAAGAAGAAGTTGAAAGTTTAAAAAGGGAAATTGAACGACTTAATAATTCAATCTCAGAGCAAAGAGAAATATTCAGTATATATGACGAGTTAAAACAAAGACTTGGAGGTGAAGAACCAGAGAAAGTGTTAAGTGATTTAAATTCAAAAACTCAAAAAATCAAAAATCTAAAGGAAGAACTTCTAACCCGTCCTACCCAGGAAATTCGTGAGAAATATGATGAAAACAAAAACGAAAATAAGAGATTAAATAAAAAAGTTGATGCGCTTCAAACTGATTATAATAAACTACAAACAAAGTTCGGAAATCAAAGAGAAATTGAAACGAAATTGCATGAAAAAACAAAGGAGTATGAATCATTAGAAAGAAAATATAAAACTGTTGATGAAAGCAATGTATGGTTAGAAAATGAACTATCTCGTATTAAAACTTCCTTTGCTCGAGAACAGGAAAAAGACGAACGTATAAAAGAAATAGAATCACCTTACATATATAAAAATCTGGAGCGCGCTAAACCAGGTATTGATGAAGTAGTTTGGTTGAACCTAATTGAACGGAAATTTAAAGAATATGAATTTAAAATTCATCCTAGAATTTTAAAATCCTTCCACACAGCACTTAAAACGGCTGAATTTTCACCATTAACGATATTGTCTGGTGTTAGTGGAACAGGTAAATCTGAATTGCCAAGACTCTATTCCTATTTTGGTGGACTTAACTTTTTACCTTTAGCAGTTAAACCGAATTGGGATAGCCCAGAATCGATGTTAGGTTTTTTTAATTCCATAGACAACAGATTTGATGCACAACCCCTTTTACAGGTATTAGCACAATCGCAAAAAACTAAAACCGATAATTATCCTTGTGGGCTAGATGATGTGTTAACAATAATTTTACTCGATGAGATGAATTTAGCTCATGTTGAACTATATTTCTCTGATTTTCTAAGTAAATTAGAGCTGAGAAGAGGCAAAGGTAAAAATGATGTTCCTTTTATTGATGTAAAACTTGGTGCTCGATTGGAGCCATATCAACTTAAACTGGGAAGAAATGTATTATGGACAGGAACGATGAATCAAGACGAGACGACAAAGTCACTTTCAGATAAGGTATTAGATAGGGGAATAGAAATAAATTTTCCAAGACCTACTCAATTAATTAGCAAAAAGAAGTTAATTCCTATAGATGAATTTGGTAAGTCACCTCTGTTATCAATAAAGGATTGGAATAAATGGAAACAATGGGAAATTAAGTTTACAGATGAAGAGATCAAACCTTTTAAAAGTATTATTGAGGATATAAATACTAATCTGACAAATGTGGGTAGAGCATTAGGACACAGAGTATGGCAATCAATAGAATATTATTTAGCAAACTATCCGGATGTTATTGTTGCAAAAGAGAAGAATGATAAAACTGAAATTGAAAAAACAATGAGATTAGCATTTGAGGATCAATTGGTT
>Ga0307989_1000880_pt1 | contig 17632 bp, 16 predicted proteins | sample EllFjometagen185_FD_203164 | JGI IMG/M metagenome (GOLD analysis project Ga0307989, IMG submission 203164) | Marine microbial communities from Ellis Fjord, Antarctic Ocean - #185 | ecosystem: Environmental > Aquatic > Marine > Unclassified | place: Southern Ocean | collected 2014-10-08
ATGTTCGATTCCCTTTTTAATTTTATTGGATAAGTCAACCGGTTTATGGATAGATCCCTGGGCAACATAACCCAGATTATGTGCTGCCATTATCTTCGTCAGATCTTTTCGATTTCCCTTTCTGCCGGGAAGCACCATACCAGCGGGTGAGGTGGTTGTTGAGGCACCTAAAGGTGTCGCCGAACTGCGTTGAATCCCTGTATTCATATACGCACCATTATCGTAGCAAATATAAAGTAGGTCATGATTTCGTTCCATAGCTCCAGACAAAGATTGTAGACCGATATCATATGTGCCACCGTCACCACCAATAGCGATGAATTTTACTTTCTTATTTAATTTCCCCTGGCGCTTAAGCGATTGATACATCGCCTCCACACCTGAAGCTGTTGCAGCTGCGTTTTCAAACGCTGTATGAATCCACGGAACTCGCCAGGCAGAATAAGGAAACACACTACCTGCAACTTCCAGACATCCGGTTGCATTACTAACGACGATCTCATAGTCGGAGACACGGTTGAGCATTTTGGCAAGAATAGGCGCAGTACATCCAGCACACATACGATGTCCGCTGGAAAAGGCACCCTCTTTTTGAGCCATCTGTTGTAAATTGGGCATAATTAGTCTCCTTTTACATTATAATATTCAAAGACTTTGTCGACACGACCTTGGGTTAAATAACGTTTACTTTCTGCAAAGATTTTTTCAATATCACTGGTAAAAACATCACGCCCTCCTAAACTATAAACGCGATTGTACAACAAAGGTCGGGTTGGAACGTCATACATCGCTGCACAGATTTCTGAAAAAAGAGGGCCATAACCCCCAAAACTGTCTGCTCTATCCATGACAGTTATAATTTTCGCATTACTTAATGCTGCTGCTACCGCTTCAAAAGGAAAAGGTCGAAAAACTCGCAGTTTCAATAAACCGACTTTTTCACCTTTCTCACGCAATTGATCGACAGTTTCTTTAATCTCTCCTGAAACCGAACTGATAGCAACAATTACACGTTCAGCATCATCCAAACGATATGATTCAAAGAACTCATATTTTCTGCCAAAAGTATCAAAAAACTTTTGAGATACTTCACTGATCACCTTTTTTGCCTGTTCGATGCCCTCACGTTGACCTCGTTTATGCTCAATATAGACATCCTGCAGTCCCAAGGCTCCCCATGTGACTGGTTTTTTATTTTCATCGCATAACAACGGATTAAGCGGTTGATAATTTCCGATAAAATCTTTCACTTTTTGATCATCTTCAATGACCATGGTTTCAATGCTGTGGGATGTGATAAATCCGTCCATGCAAACCATACAAGGTAAGCGAACATCCATATGCTCGGCAATCAATGGTGCCATCACAAAATTATCATAGGCTTCCTGGTTGTTCTCTGAATATAACTGAATCCAGCCGGCATCCCTGGCTCCCATAGAATCACTATGATCGCAATGGATATTAATAGGGCCGGTTAAAGCTCTATTTACCAAAGCTAAAACGACTGGTTGCCTCATACTCGCTGCGACGTAAAGCATCTCCCACATCAGGGCCATCCCCGCTGAACTTGTAGCGGTCATAACGCGCCCCCCGGCTGCGGATGCGCCTATGCAAGCACTCATTGCACTATGTTCACTCTCTACAGTTACGAATTCGGTATCTACCTTTCCATCAGCCACAAATTTAGAAAAATCTTCAACAACTTGAGTGGATGGCGTAATTGGAAATGCTGGGACGACATCGGGATTAATCTGACGCATTGCTTCTGCGATAGCACCGTTTCCTGTGATTGCAACTCTTTTGCTCATTTTGTTACCTCCATCATTTCTCCTCTTTAATAAATTCCAGTGCTTTTGTTTTTCCTTTTTTATTCACTGTACATTCTTTGACGCAAAGACCACAGCCTTTGCAGTGGAAGTAATTAATCTCGCCGATTTCTGTGCGAGGTTTACCACTTTTGGTCAAACCACTCTTCAACTTAAAGGCATCTTCCGGGCAAAACACCCAACAAGTGAGGCAATGCGTGCAGTTTTTTTCAAAAAAGACCGGTCTCCAGGTTCTCCAGGTCCCTGTTTCATATTCATACGCGTTTCCGCCATCGATAATAGCGCCACCATGTTCAACATCTCGCCAATCCGTTAATTGAAATTTATCTTTCATGCTTGATCTCCTTCTTTGAATCCTTTGCGAATTGCCTCAAGGTTTCTTTCAACTAGTTCTTTACCTAAAATGTCTGCAAAAATATGACCTGATTCTTCTATTAATTTTTCAATAGAAATAATTTTACCACAAGCTCTGGAAAAGGCGCCCATCATAGCAGAGTTGGGTATTTCTCTTTTGAATAGTTGAAAAGAAATCTTATCCGCGGGAACTGTGAATACTTTTTGCGAGTATAAGTCTAATTCTTTCTTGATCGTCTCAGCCGACTTTTCTGAGTTGATGATGAATATCGTGTTTTCCGAAATACCTATTTTGACTTCAGTATTTCCAATCAAAGTTGGATCGACAATGATAACGACGTCCGGTGATATTACCGGACTATGAATGCGTATTTTATCTTTATAAAACCGGTTGAAAGCCTTTACGGGTGCCCCCCGACGTTCAGGACCATATTCCGGAAAGGCGATGACATAAAGACCGGTTCCTTGAACAGCTTCAGCTAAAGATTTAGCCCCGGTGACGGTACCCTGTCCTCCTCGCCCGTGCCATCTTATTTCAAAATACTTTGACATTTGTACCTCCAATAGTCTTTTAGTTTAGTTGACGTTAATGCTTTGAGATAATTTTACATGACCAGCGATTTTTTATTATAAAATAGCACTAGAACATGGCAGGTTAGAACAATAGCATGTAACGTTCCATATTTTTAATATCATTTAAAATCAATAGAATAGCCATGTATCAGGTTAATTCTTATATCTTTTTTGTTATAATAATGTTAGATAAAAATGTTGTAATATAACAAATAACTTGGAAATTAGAATTAGTGAGATATAAAATGGAGGTTTTTTATGATGCTTTTTATCAGAATCAATTATTTGAACTATTTTGGGATAAGTCCAATGATGGGCTTAATGTCGTTGACCTTGATGGCAATATACTCTTTGTGAATAAAATATCTGCTGATTATGCGAATACAACAATGGAAAAAATGATTGGGAAACATATTTCAAATTTTTATCCTGATGCTGTTTTATTGAAAGTCTTAGAAAATAGACATGCCTTGTTGGATAAAAAAATTCACTATGTAGCCGGTAAAAAATATGTGGTTAGTTCCTATCCACTTTACATGGCAAATAAATTAAAAGGGGCCTTTTCAATTTTTAAGGATATCAAAGAAATTGATGATTTAAATCGCAAGATTAAAACTCTTGAATTGCATTTAAATTTAAATAAATCAGAAGAAAATATTTCTTCTGTTATTGGAAACAATGGGAGTTTAAAGAATGTCGTTGTGCAAGCCAGAAGAACTGTAGGGGCTCTGGGCGGTCCCAGACATTCAATTATCACGGGACAATCGGGAGTTGGCAAAACAATGCTAGCAAATCTTATTTATACTTACGCTAAAAAAGTTGGCGTCGTTGACCGAAATGCGCCTTTTATTGAAGTGAATTGTGCTCAATTCACCAATCCCGATTTAGCGGCAGTAGAGATATTCGGTTCAGAAAAAGGGGCCTTTACAGGCTCCATGCAACGAAAAGGTTTATTTGAACAAGCAAATGGTGGTATCTTATTTTTGGACGAAGCACACGCATTAGAACATTACCAAACACTACTTTTAAAAGCGATTGAATCAGGCAAAATAAGGCGAGTTGGAGGCGTAAAAGAAATCAGTGTGGATGTGATTATAATTGCAGCTTCCACCAAAAACTTAAAAGAAGAATTGTTACCTGAATTGTATCAGCGTTTAGCCCAGTATCAGCTTTACCTACCATCGTTATCGGAGAGAAGTTTAGAAGAAAAGTCATCATTATTTGATCATTTTGTTACAAAGTATGAAGATGTGGTTGCTGATCTTCAAGGCATCAAATTTCATGTAAATTTTTCTAAGGAAGCAAAAGATGTTCTGTTAAGAGCCGTATATCCAAGAAACATTCGCCAATTCAGAGATGTTATCAATTTAAGCATTGATGCGGCCTCTCCATTAATCTCCGATATCGGAGAAAAAAAAGAGATAACAGCAACCGTTCTGGTAGAACATATGCCTTTTGAAATATTTCGTGAAGATTCAGAAACTGAGCTGAATACGATGACTCAAAGAAATGGCAATAAAATAAATGAAAATGTAGAGAAGATTATTAACGCTCTTCGAGCACAAAATTTGGGTCCACGCAAGATTGCTGATCGGTTAAAAAGTAAAGGATATCCAATAAAATATTATCAAGTAGCCTATTATTTAAAAAAAAACGAGCATAATTTAGGAAATTAGAACACTGTAGAACGGTCGTACCTTTCCCTGAAGAGTTAGCATAGAGTGAATTGAAGCAGCACTGACTGAGAAATTTCATAAGATTTTCATCTGCTAAATTGAAATACTTCGAGGAGTAGTAAGAAAAGATCACGTACATATATTGGTTTCAGAACCTCCGAGTGTCTCCCCGCAAAAGAAAATGTGCAGAGTTAAGGGACGAAGTGCTACAAAAATATTTCAAGAATACCCCCCATATCAAAAAAAGCAAAAGAAACGATGACTAAATAGGCATTTATCAATATTTTCGATGGTCCTATTATCACTTAACAGGGACAGTTACTATCGTTTTCCTCTGTAACTTTAGATCAAATTTTTATTCTAAAAGGTAAAATTTAGCGATTCGATTGAATTTTCAATTTATTATTAGGGAACATAAACAGTAAAACCTATTGGCCAAATAAAAACCAGAGACAGTGGGTCATTTTTTTTGCAACTAAGATAATTTTGGTTGCGATATTTCTCTATACCCGCGGCAAGTTTGTCCAGGAGCTGTGATGGCGATAATTAATTATTGAAAACGGCTCATATTATAGCTGAAACACACTAATTATATTATGACTTTCTTTTTTAGATAAAACTTTATGTTTGATCCTTCGGAGGCAAGATTCTTTATAACAGGTTAATAAAGTTACCGTCTGAAAAATGCCTCTGGATTTTATATGTCCGACATTTAGAATAAATTGTGATTCCTAAATACCTATCACCCGTTAAAATGAATAATTAATTGTACATCCTTATAATATAGGAGTTTAAATTTTTTAATTTAAGTAAAATAAGAATCTAATTCAATCATTTATATAAAGATAAGATAAAAATAAACTTGCTTTTTTATTAATATCTAACTATATAAAATAAAAACATCAGCAATAATTGTTTGCTTATCTCCTAAATAATCTTTAACGAGGAAATTAAGAAAATGAAAAAAAGACAATTCGCTACGTCTGCGATTCATGCGGGTGAAGGTTGTGATCCTACAACTGGTGCCGTCTGTAGTCCTCTGTATCAGACCGTTACATACGGTTATTCTTCGACCGAAGAATACGATAATGCATTAGCTGGGATTCCATGGGGGGACTTCTTTTACTCAAGAGAAGCAAATCCAAATGCTAGAATGCTAGAAAAAAAAATTGCAGAATTAGAAGGTGCTGAAATAAGTGTTGTTCTACCATCTGGCATGGCTGCTGTTTCTCTTGCTGTTTTAGCTGCTGTGAAATCTGGAGACCACATATTAGTCAATCACGAAATGTTTATTAACAGTCGTCAGTTTTTCGAAAATGATTGTCCAGAGTTTGGGATTGAGGTGACTTGGGTTGATGCAGAAGATATTGAGGCTATGCAAGCTGCAGTAAAAATAAATACAAAAATTATTTATATTGAAGCGGTTACCAATCCCGAAACAACAGTTCTTGATCTCAACGCAATTAGCAAATTTGCAGTGAATAATAAGCTTATGTTTATTGTTGATAATACATTCATGACACCATACTTGATTCGTCCTTTAGAGTTTGGTGCCGATGTTGTGTTGCACTCTTCCACAAAGTATCTAAATGGCCACGGAGACGCATTGGGAGGTGTTGTTTCTGGTAAAAAGGAATTTATTCTATCCGTAACAAAAAAAATGATCACTTTAGGGGCAGCGGCCAGCCCCTTTAACTCATGGCTTACATTGAGAGGGGTGAGAAGCTTGCCGATTAGAATGCAAAGACACTGTGAAAATGCAATGGCACTGGCAAAGTTTCTGGAAATGCATGAGGAAGTTGACTGGGTAATGTACCCAGGATTAGAGTCACACCCCCATCACCACAGAGCTAAAAAATTCTTAACGAACGGGTTTGGTGGGATGCTTCAATATGTCTTAAAAGGAGGGAAAGAAAGAGGAATAAAATTAGCAAATGCTTTAAAAGTTTGTACGATAGCAACAAGTTTCGGTGACCTCAACACATTGATTCGCTTTGACAGCGAGAGCGGTGAAACGCGGATGTCAGTCGGCTGTGAGGATATTAAAGATCTAATTGCTGATTTTAACCAGGCGTTTGGGCAATTATAATGCCGTTTTAAATAATTAAAACTATTTTAAAGGAGATTTGTTATGTGTCTATATCAAAAATTGAAGAGATATTTTATTACTGCGACCGCACTCGGAGCCATAATGCTGGTGTGTGCAACTGGAACCTTTGCCGGGCAGATTGCAAAGTCCAAAGAAGTGATGCGTACCGGAAAACTATCCATTGCAAATGGTCTAAACTACGCCCCTTTCGGGTATATTGATGATAACGGGAAGCCTGCCGGTATTATGGTCGAATTGGGCCAGGCTACGGCTGATTTATTAGGGGTGAAAATGGACATACTTAAGATTCCATTTCCTTCCATGATACCAGGTCTTATCTCCGAACGGTTCGAATTAGCATGGACGACTTTCACACCAAATAAGGATAGGTTAAAGACAGTCGGTTTCGTTGTTTTTCTCAATGATGGCGTTATTTTGTCAACGAAGCCGGAAAACGCCGCCAGATTCGAGGGTGACCATCCTATGTGCGGTAAAAAAATCGGCGCCATGAAAGGCACGGTGTCGGATTTTGCACTTGATAAAATCATTAACCAGTGCGAAAGTGAAGGACTGCCTGAACTAAAACGATTCCTCTTTGATACATTGGCGGACATCGTCCAAGCCACTCTATCCGAGCGCGTGGACGCATATTTCGATGACTCAAGCTCTGCGAGTTATTACGCTTCCACCAGTAACGGTAAACTCACCACTGTCGGAAATATATATAATATATCTCCGTTGGGGGTCGCCTTCAAAAAAGGGGATAAGGCCACTGCCGAAATGATACGCAATGCATTTCAGATGTTGATGGACAGTGGAGCACTGCCAAAAATCTTAAGAAAATATGGGTTGGCAGAGGCCATGACCCCCAAAGCTTACATTGTAGACTAGACTGTTAAGTAGCCTCTGTTATATTGGCCGATGTTTGCCGTTTGAACCCGACTAATCGGAAAGCAGCCTCGGCCCAGATCAATTTCTTTAAAGAGGGACAAACATGATTGACAAAAGTACACCAATCGATATTGAGGAACTAAAGGTTGTACCACTGCGTCATCCTGGCCGATGGATTGCCACCGCAGTGCTGGTGGTGATTTTAACATACATTTTTAAGGCCTTTATTTTTAATCCGGCGTTTCAATGGCCGGTAGCCGGTAAATATCTCTTTCACTCTTCAATTATCAATGGTCTTAAAACGACAATGTTGCTCACAGTCATCATCATGATACTAGCCGTTATTCTGGGAACGGTGATGGCAATCCTGATATTGTCTCCAAGTAGATTACTTTCATGGCCGGCACGCGCCTATGTGTGGTTTTTTAGAGGATCACCAGCCCTTATCCAGCTCATTATCTGGTTCAATTTGGCGTTAGTCTTCCGTGAGCTATCCATTTCTATCCCTTTTGTGGGGACCATTTTCAGTGTTAAAACCAATGATTTTTTCACACCGTTCTTTTCGGCAGTGATTGCCCTGTCCCTTCATGAAGCCGGATACATGGCCGAGATTGTACGAGGGGGCATTTCTGCAGTCAACAAGGGTCAGGTTGAAGCGGCTAATTCGCTCGGGATGAACAATGGGGTGATCTTGAGCCGAATTGTTATCCCCCAAGCCATGCGCTTTATTATTCCTCCCACCGGGAACGAAACAATCAATTTATTGAAAACCACATCCCTTGTTAGCGTTATTGCAGTAAGTGATTTGTTGAACTCGGCTCAGAGCATTTATACGCGAACTTTTGAAACGATCCCACTCTTAATGGTTGTGACTTTTTGGTATCTTTTTGTTGTATCCGCGATGTCCGTGGGACAGTCTTATCTAGAACGCTATTATGGTAAAAGCGATGCGCAAGACGGCGGTGGAAGATCAGTATTGAAGATCATTAAAGACATACTAAGCTTCCGCAATGTAAGGAGGTACAGTTCATGAGCGAACATTCGACCTATCGTCGTGAATTCGGGGTTCCCCAGGACTCCATTGTGTATGCCCGCAGTGTTCATAAATATTTTGGTTCGTTGAAGGTCCTCAAAGGGGTGGATATCAATGTTTCTAAAGGAGAAGTTGCCTGCATTTTAGGTCCCTCGGGTTCAGGAAAGAGTACTTTTCTCCGCTGTATCAATCATCTTGAGAAGATAAATAGCGGTCTGCTGTTGGTGGATGGTAGATTTGTCGGTTACAAATTGAAAAACGGTAAACTGTATGAAAGAAGCAATCATAACATCTGCCTTCGGCGGGCGGAAATCGGTATGGTGTTCCAGTCATTTAACCTTTTTCCGCATATGACAGTACTTGAGAACCTGACAGAAGCACCCATCATGGTAAAGAAGATTCCGCCCAAGCAAGCTCGGGAGAGCGCCCATGATCTGCTAGATAGGGTTGGGCTAACTGATAAAACGCATAATTATCCCGGTCAGCTGTCAGGTGGGCAGCAACAGAGAGTGGCCATCGCACGAGCGCTGGCAATGGAACCGAAAGTCCTTTTGTTTGACGAACCGACGTCGGCTCTAGATCCTGAGCTTGTGGGGGAAGTCCTGCAAGTCATGCGGGACCTTGCAAAAAGCGGCATGACCATGTTGGTGGTCACCCACGAGATTGGCTTTGCCAGGGAAGTGGCAGATCAGATGATCTTTATGGATGAGGGCATAGTTATGGAATCGGGTTCTCCTGAAGAGATGCTTACAAATCCAAAATCACCACGAACCAGATCTTTTCTTTCAAAGGTGCTGTAGTAAACGCCAGTTGTGTCGCCATGTCATTGTAAACAGGATAAAGACAATATTGGAGAACAGATTACATGGACGACCCAACATTTTTATCGTCGAACAAATTTTAAAAACCCAGACCTTTTAATTAAATTTATTGACTGATCACCAATCAAAAAAGATTGTTTTCAATACTTATTAACATTGTTATATGCCATTAAAAATAAACCAAGAAATTCCAGATCGAGCTTTTAAAAGAATTGCCAACCAAATCAAAGAAAATATCATTAGTGGTAATCTAAAGCCAGGGGACTTGTTGCCATCAGAAGCATCATTAAAAGAGATATTTAGTGCCAGTCGGCCAACAGTCAGAGAAGCATTGAGAGTTTTGGAGCAATCTGGTTTAATTGAGATAAAAACAGGCGCCAAAGGGGGAGCATTCATCAAGCGTATCACTGAAGATATAATGATTGAAAATATTGAATTATTAATTGCTGTCAATCAAGTTTCGTTAATGCAACTACTGGAGTTTAGGACATGTATTGAACCTTCAGCAGCTGTCTTAGCTGCCAGAAACTATACAGAAAGTGACTCTGATATTATTCAGCCTTTAAAACAAAAAATAATTCATGTTTTAGAAAAGGACAAGTTAGAAACTACGGAGTTCAAGAATATTGATCTCGAACTACATTTGGCTGTCGCTAAACTTTCAAAAAATCCCATACTAAAATCCATCCAAAAAAGCGTGGTTGTATCAGTATCAAACCAACTCGGTCCATTTTACCAAGTTAAAAAAGAACAAATCAAAAAGTCACTGGTTGATTTTTTGAAATTATTAGATGCAATTGAGAAAAGTGATGAGGAAATCGCTGGGCGAGTTATTTCAGAGCATTTAAGAAGCACAATTAATAGTGCTCAGATGCTAGTAGAGTTATTTTCATCTCATTAATTTGAGCAAGTAATCGGTATTAAAAAAATTTGGCGTAAGGCTAGAATTTTAAATTTTCTGTATTGTGGAGAACAGAGAGACTTATTTTTCCTCAAAACCTCTATTTATAAAATCGTGACGTGATCAGCAATTCAAACAAATCCGGAGGATCTTCATGAGAGAATTTCAACTTAAGCTAGCCGCCGCCAGAGGTGAAATCAAAGCCGACCTGTTAATTCAAAATGCACAAGTGATTAACGTATTATCAGGTGAAATCCATCCAGAGAATGTCGGAATCTATGACGGACGGTTTATCGGATTTGGTGATTACGAAGCTGATGTTACGGTGGATGCCGAGGGTCTCTATATGGCTCCGGGTTTTATCGATGGGCATATTCATTTTGAAAGCACCATGCTGACACTACCGGAATTTGCCCGGGCGGTGGTACAAAGAGGCGCCACCGCGGTCGTCATTGATCCGCACGAGATAACCAATGTACTGGGGCTGGATGGCATCAGGTATGTGTTGCATAGTATTAATCAGCTCCCATTAGATGTTTTCGTAATGCTTCCATCTTGTGTCCCTGCAACGCCACTTGAGACATCAGGCTCATCGATTACACATAAGGAATTGAACTATATGATTCAAGAGGAAAGAGTCGCCGGTATTGGAGAAATGATGAATTTCCCAGCTGTTATTAATGGCGATGAAGAGGTACACAATCGTATTGCCGCTGCCAAATGGAAGAAAGTGGATGGGCATGCCCCCGGAATCACAGGTATGGATTTAAATGCGTATATATTTTCCAAAATCGAAAGCGATCATGAATCCACTACCGCTGAAGAAGCCAAAGAAAAACTGCGTAAGGGCATGCATATTTTAATCAGAGAAGGAACTGCAGAGCGTAATCTGGAAGAATTAATCAGTATTGTCACCAGAGAGAATGCCTGGCATTTTTCCTTTGCAACGGATGACAAACACCCCGATGATTTACTCGATGAAGGGCATATCGACCACTCATTAAGAAAAGCCATTTCCCTGGGGATGGACCCGATTATTGCGTATCAGATTGCCAGCATCAACACGGCAAATCATTATAATCTTAAAAATGTTGGAGCTATCAAACCGCGATACTGGGCCGATTTTGTACTACTTTCCGATTATAAGAATGTTAAAATCGAAACGGTTTATAAGAAAGGCGTCGCGGTATTTAATAATGGGAAGTTAATTGATTTCCCAAAAACAATACCCCCAACAGTCAGAAGCGCCATGGATCCGGATGAGTTACATCAGGATCAATTGAGAGTGCCGGCAGAAGGCAAAAAAATTCGGGTAATCGATATCCTTCCTAATCAAATTATAACGGATGAGTATATCACAGAAGCTACGATCAAAAATGGTTTTGTAGAATCCGATCCCGTCCAGGATATTTTGAAAATTGTCGTCATCGAAAGACATAAAGCCACTGGGCAAATCGGAAAAGGCTTTGTTCGTGGGTTCGGGCTAAAAAGGGGTGCGATTGGTTCGACAGTCGCTCACGATTCTCACAATATTGTGATTGTCGGTACGAATGATGCGGATATCTATTCCGCCTTCAATCGACTTAAAAAAATCAAAGGGGGATTTGTCGTGATCAACCACGATCAAGTAATTTCTGAACTCCCATTACCCATTGGGGGGTTGCTTTCCACCAATACTTTTGAAGAAACAGCGGCGGATCTTAAAAATCTCAAACAGCAAGTAAAAATTTTAGGAGGGACTCACCCAGCACCGTTTATGATTTTATCGTTTTTGAGCCTCTCCGCCATTCCCAAACTCAAAATAACAGATCTGGGATTGATCGATGTGATAAATTTTAAAGTGACATCTCTATTTGTGGAGTAATTAATTATTTTGATTACATATAACTAGCGATTTCTTTTGAACTGCAACGATTTACGAGGGATTCATATCTAAATTTTTAATATTAACTATACAAGCAGTGACTCTGTTGCAAAAAATTAATTTGTTAAAAATGTCTTAAGAACACTTGCAATTATGTGATTAAATAGACGCCAAATTGCCTTTCAATTAGACAGATTTCTCCCGTCAATCCCTGATCGTTTTTCCATATATCGAACTGGCCTTTTTTAAACATCCTCATGACTTCAAATCCTTTAATGATAGCAAAGACTGTTTTCATTGATTTAAAGCCTAAAGTAGGTTTGATCAAGCGTTTCAGTTTGCCATGATCCACTTCAACGCCTCACTCTAGCATCATTTCTTCTAAGTCACGATAGCTGATTCCATATTTACCATACCATCGCACACAACCTAAAATAATATCACATTTGAAATCATTCATACCGTCTCCTATTCTATTTGATGCTGTTTAGTGATTTCATATCACAATTGGATTTTTTGCAACAGAGCCCTATTTTCTTATAATTAACAGATATATAACAAAGTGCCTGTTTAGTGTTATTCCCTTTTTTCAATAAAATATAAAGGCTTGAACCATTTTTTACTTATTAAATCAAGATGTTTTACATTGGCGTTACCCCCAAAATAGCTTTAACTCGAAATTATAGTTATCCTGTTCAACCGTAACTTACCATTAAAGTTTTCCGATCATTAACCGATAATAAAGGATATAATAGTGCCGGGGTTTGTCTCCTGCCTTTAAGAACAATATTGCATCTCGGAATCGAATATGGATAAATCCAAAAACAAAGAAAAAGAAAAAGAAAAAGTATATTTAAAAGTTAATCCAAAAACGAACGAGCTTTATGAAAAGTTGGAAAATGCAGAAAAAAAGCTTAAAAAGTATGACATTCTTGAAAATGAAAATGAACGCCTTAAAAAAGAAATCAATAAGCTAAAAGAAAAAAAAGAAGAAACGCTATTACCGGCAGATAATATCATCAGCAAAACTAAAAAGAAAATTGCTTTACAAGAGATACTTAATGAAAAAAAGCTGAATGATGAATCACTGAAGAGTCATAAAAAAAGACTTAAAATCATGCTGAACAGCATGGAAGATCAGGGGAAAATTCAGGATGTGGATTCACAGTCCATAAATGAGTTAAAGTCTACCTTAGATACCTTCATTGAAAATCGAAAACTCCGAACATCGCTGATATCAAAACTAAATGGGCAAAATCAGGAGCTTTTTGAAGAAAATCAGGATTTAAAGTTTTCTGTGGGTAAACTTACCCATGATTTAAGATCCTTGATGTCGTCAATAACGGGTGTAATAACACTCGTAGACATGGGTCAAAAAGATGCCATTGAAAAGTATATCCCTGAATTAAAAAACAGATGTGATGTTTTTATGGATTTGATAAATATTATAAATGATGATCCTATTAAAAAAAATGTCATCAATTTTGATGAAGTGCTTCAACTTATTGAGTTAAAGGATGAAAATGGTGAATCTATTGTCATGGAAATTGATGGTAATCTATCAAGTATCCTGGCCGATAAAGCAGCATTATATAATATCATGCAAAACATGGTTAACAATTCAAAAAAGTATGCTGGAAAGGCTGAAAATGAGTTGGTCATAACAATAGAATTATCGGAGGATGAAGAAAACAGTTATATATTAATCGGCGATAACGGTGTCGGTATCCCGGAAGAACATATTTCAGATATTTTCAAGCTATACAACCGGGCCGGTAAAAGAGATGCTAAAGGGAAGGGTTTAGGACTATTTATGGTGAAAAAACTAATTGATCAACATAGTGGTAAGATTGAATATATTAGTACATTTGATATGGGGGCTCAATTCAAAATGACATTTCCAAAAAATGCATCCAGCGACAGCTAATGTTTTTGAGAAATTCTTTGCCTCAATTCTTTTTTTAAATTTTCACGATCTTTAGCATTAATCAGATTCAGTGGTATATTCAGTTTAGTTTCACCTGAGTCCAAGGTTAACTGGATACTTTTAACGTTATCAACCATGCCCAAAACAGCTAGGTAATCAATCACACGTTTTGAACCCATCGGAGTCACCTGGTATTCAAAAGTATTTGAGTATAACTTTACGACAATGTGCTTTCTGAAAAAGGCAAAAAGAGCGATTCCAAAAATCAACCCGGAACCGGCGCCAGGTTTTTGCGCCTGAATATAACTACTCACCAAAACAGCCAAACCGATTAAGGCCATGATCAAAAATAAATATAAAAACCAGCGATTATAGTAATAGTTTTTTTCTTCCTGAGGTGATGTCATTTTTAGACCTGTATATTTGATAGATGTTTTATTAATTACTGATGGATTATTTCTATATCTTTTTTTTCAATCACAAGAAAAATTTCGGAATTAATTTCAGGCAAATTGACCTGATTTTGAAATTTAAAATACAGTTTTTCGCCGTTATCAATTTGGATTCGAATTTGATAATACCCCCCCAAAAAAGTCACACTAGTTAAAATACCTCTAATCAGCAACTGACCTAATTGAGTTGGTGTTTTTACGCTAATCATTTTAGCTGATTCAGGTCTGATTAGAGCTGTAACCTTGTCCCCAGATGCAAACGCCCTGGTTTGGATATCAATGATACCAAAAGGAGTTTTAACCTGCTGCTTCTGATCAACTGTTGTATCAAATAAATTCTTAAATCCCAGGAATGCTGCCACTTTTTTATTTTTTGGTTTAAAATATAGTGTTCTCCCCTCATTGATCTGAACGATCTTTCCTTTATCCATCACAGCAATTTTATCTGCAATTGAAAAAGCTTCTGTTTGATCATGGGTAACGAAAATAGCAGTCATTTCCAACAATTTTAATATATCCCGCAATTCAAACATCAACTCTTCGCGCAAGGCTCGATCCAGAGAACCCAGTGGTTCATCCAATAATATTAATTTTGGTTTTGGTGCCAATGTTCTAGCCAGGGCAATCCGTTGTTTTTCACCTCCGGACAGATCCTGAATATAGCGATTAGCTGTATGAGATAGATTAACCAAACTTAATACTTCCTCGACCCGGTCAGCGACTTGCTTTTTATTACTTGAAAGCAATTTATTAATTTCCAATCCAAAAGCAATATTTTCGAAAACCGTTTTATGTGGAAACAGAGCAAAATCCTGGAACATCATTCCAAAATGCCGTTTATGGGTTGGTAGTTGGGTAATGTCTTTACCATTTAAAAATACACTACCATTGTCTAACCTTTCCAACCCGGTAATCAAACGCAATAAAGTCGTTTTCCCACATCCGGAAGACCCTAGCAAAGCCAATATGTCACCATGCGCCACTTCCAGGTTAATATTATCCAAAACCCAGGCATTCTGACTAGCGACATCTGAATAGACTTTTGAAATATTTTTTAATGACAGATATTTCATTTATATTAACTCTCCGGTTCTTTTTTTTCTGTTAAATTCAAGCACAATGAAAGCGATGGCCGTTATCATTAATAAAATAGAACTCATTGCCATGGCTTGACCAAAATTAATATTTCCGGGTTGGTTAAGAAATCGAAAAATCGTCAAGGAAATTGTCGGTGTCTGAGGCCTGGCAACAAGAATAGTGGCACCGAATTCCCCCAGGCTGATGGTAAAAGCAAAAATAGCAGCCACGATTAGTCCCCTGGCAATGTGGGGTAATTCAACAAGATACCAGGCTTTAACCGGAGTTGCCCCCATGGTGCGTGCTGCATCCTTCAAATTTTGTGGCACACTTCTGATGACAGGCAACAGGCTCCTTAGCACAAAAGGCAAAGCAATTAGTGAATGCGTAATGGGTATAATCAGGGGTGACATTCGTAAATTTAAAGGTGGTTGATCCAAACTGATAATTATCCCAAAACCAAGTGTTACAGCGGATGTTGATAATGGCAGCATAAATAAAGGATCTAAAAAGTACTGGACCCTGTTTTTTTGATTGTTGATTCCGTATGCGGTCAGTAATCCTAAGCTCAGGCTAATAAATAAAGTAACCAGAGCAAATGAAATCGACATAAAAATGGAATCCATTGGGGGAACATAAAACAATGAATCATTTCTATTTTCAAATAAAGCCAGATAGTATTTCAAGGATAACCCCTGCTCACTTTGAAAGGACTTATAAATCAGGGATAAAACCGGACAACTGATAAATAAAAAAATCAAGCTATTGAAAAGAACTAAAACAATTTTTTTATTGATACTGCTAACTTTTTGTTCACAAATACCCACTAAATTTTGATCCATTTTAAAGGATGCCCTTTTTTGGATACCTGTGTATAAAGCCATCAGTATAAAACTAAACAATATCTGAATTAAAGATAAAGCAGCAGCTAAGGGTAGATTAAAAAAATTGACTGCTTGATGATAGATTTCAACCTCAATCGTACTGTATCCGGGGCCTCCCAATATCAGAATCACGCCAAAACTACAGAAACACAGGGTAAAAACCAATAAACTGCTGGCAATAATGGGTGCTTTTAATAAGGGTAAGGTGATCTTAAAAAATATTTTTTTGGGGCCAGCGCCTAACGTCGCAGCGGCTTCATGAACATCCTGCCGGATTTGAGACCAAAAAGCCGTTACAATCCTAAAAATAACAGAATAGTTATAAAAGACATGCGCCAGGAGAATAAACCAAATACTTTGATTAATTTCAATGATCGGTTCTTTCAAATTAAATATTTTCATGATCGTCGCATTAAAGACACCATCCGGGCCAATAAAGGTCTGGAAAGCTATTGCGACAACAATAGTGGGTAATACGAAAGGAAGCATTGAAAAAATAGATAGAAAACGCTTTCCTATAAAATTATAATTCGAATAAAAATAAGCCCCAGGGATAGCCAGCATCAAGGATAAGATAGTTGATAGCAAGGCTTGCCAGAAAGTAAACCAGAACACTTTCAGTAAATATGTCTTTCCAAAAACTGCTTTTAAACCCGGAATACTCCAGTCTGATATTTCTGAAAAACTTAACTGGATAATTCTAAATAAAGGAAAAAAATAAAATATTGCCATGAAGATTAATGGCAATATAATTAGCAGTTTTCCAACACTTATCGAATAACGACTTCTGCCCATTGCTCTATCCATTTTTCCCGATTTTCTGATATTGCAGTTGAACTGATAAAAGCTGGTTTGGTAGCTATTACTGCATGATCTTTAAATACCTGCGGATATTTTGCCTGGTTATTAACCGGAAATACAAACATTTGAAGTGGCAGATCTTCTTGAAACTCCCGACCAAGCATAAAATCAACAAATAATTTGGCTGCTTTAACTTTTGGAGATTTTTTAAAAATCCCGACAAACTCAATTTGTCTAAAAGCGGATTCATCGCTTACCACTGCTGCTGTCGGTGATTCTTTAATCGGTGTTTCAGAATAGTAAACAGTTGCAGGGGGGCTACTGGCATAGCTGACAACTATGGGCCGTTTTCCTTTAGAAGCAGCCGTGAATTCTCCCCAGTACGCACTATTCCAACCATTTGTGACCAATACATTATTTTCTCTCAGGGCTTTCCAGTATTTTAAAAATCCCGCTTCTCCAT
>Ga0307989_1000881_pt1 | contig 17627 bp, 13 predicted proteins | sample EllFjometagen185_FD_203164 | JGI IMG/M metagenome (GOLD analysis project Ga0307989, IMG submission 203164) | Marine microbial communities from Ellis Fjord, Antarctic Ocean - #185 | ecosystem: Environmental > Aquatic > Marine > Unclassified | place: Southern Ocean | collected 2014-10-08
ATGCCAATGCACTCTTCAGGAACTGGCGATAGTGTTGGATTAATAGGCATAGGGGGTATTAGTTTAAAAGGAGGTGTTGACATGGGAAACTTTATTGAAATTTGACTGTAAGATTCCATCCCACCGGCAATGATAACATCTGCCTGATTGGCCAAAATCTTCCATGCGGCATGATTAACTGCATCAATAGCAGAGCCACATTGCATCTCGACATACGTTGATGAGGTTTCATACCCCAGTCCTGCAGCGAGTGTGGCCCATCGTGCGGGGTTAAGTGCATTCTTACAATGGGTGGCTGTTCCAAGAAACACACAATCGACATGTGATTTTTCTTTAATCCGGGTTTTGTCCACCAACCCTTTTAGGGCCAGTCCGCCTAGTTGTGACGTAAATATTTCCTTGAGTGTTCCTCCCATTCGGCCAAATGCTGTCCGCATTCCATCAACAAATACAACTTCTCTTTCTGCCATGATAAACTCTCCTTATTTTTAAATGTCCAATTCTGAGGTAAAAATCTAAATGAATAATTTATATTGGTTGAGATATCTTTCTAATCATTAAAATAGTCAGAGTTCATAGTAATTGTTAGACCATCACTATTTTTTAATCGTTCGCCTAATACTTTGATTTTAGGTAGTTCATAGGCAAAGTAATAGCGCATGGTGTGTAATTTTCCTTGATAAAAATCGGTTTCCTTTTTTGAGCAGGAACCATCAAGGGCTTTATGTGCAACAATTGCTTGGTTTAACCATTGCCAGGCGATGGCTGTAATTCCAAACTGTTCCAAATAGAGTACCGAATCCGCCAGAAACCATTCAGGGTCTTTTGTCGCTGCCAATCCCAGTAAATAATCCGTAACCTCTTTCAATAGCTTTAATGCTTCTTTAAGCTGGTTGGCAGGAATTTCCAACTCTGATTTTTCAGCTGCCAGAGACATTGTAAACGCAACTTCATCTATAAATAACTCCAAAGCTCGGCCATTTTTCATGATGACTTTTCGACCCAGAATATCCATCCCATGCATAACCGTTGTTCCTTCATGAATGGGATGGATACGGATATCTCGGTAGTATTGTTCCAATGGATAATCATCACAAAAGCCTGATCCTCCTAAGCATTGCAAACCTTGACTAATGGCTTGGATTCCCATTTCTGATGGATATGTTTTTGCCACCGGTGTCAATAAGTCCAATAACAGCGAATATTTCTCTTTTTCTTCACCTTCCAAAGCATTTTGCAGGTCTGCGTATTTGCAGCATTGAAGCAGCAGTGCATGAGATCCTTCATTGATTGAACGCTGAAACAGCAACGTCCGCCGAATATCAGCATGTTCAATGATCGGAATTTGAGGTTGCAATGGATCTTTTTGACCCACTTTCCGCCCTTGCTTACGTTCTTTACAATACTCCAACGTTGCATAATAAGCGGCACTGGAAATGGCCGTTGCAGCTAAACCGACATTAAGTCTTGCCTCATTCATCATCTGAAACATATAAAACACTCCCCGATGGGCCTCTCCCACCAAATATCCTCGACAATTTTCCTGATCGCCAATACTGAGTTGAGCAATCGGAGCACCCCGGTAACCCATTTTGTGGTAAATACCAGAGGTGATAACATCATTCGGGACAAGTTTATCTTCTCCATCAGGTCTGAGCTTAGGAACGACAAATAGTGAAATCCCCTTAATTCCTGGAGGAGCACCTTTTATCTTCGCAAGCATTAAATGCACAATATTCCCCGCAGCGTCATGATCGCCTGCTGAGATAAATATTTTTTGGCCTTTAATCAGATAGTAACCCTCATTTGTTAACTCAGCAGATGTTTCGATATCCGCTAAGGAACTACCCGCTTGTGGTTCTGTCAACGCCATGGTTCCCTGCCATTCTCCGCTATGCATCTTAGGAACATATAATTGATTTAATTCGTCATTGCCAAATGATTCAATCAGATGAGAAACACCGGTACAAAGACCCGGAAACACTGCTGCCGAATAGTTAGCCGCACTGAATATATAATTGCAGCTATCTGATATCATTAATGGTAATTGTTCTCCTCCATGCTCTATTTTTTTTGATATGGTAATCCAACCCCCTTCACCAAATTCTTTTAGAATTTTACGAACCTGTGGATGAACTTTTACAGTTCCATCAACAAGTTCTGGCTGGTTCCGGTCCATCTCTTCAAAGATGGGAAATAGTAGTTTTTTGGCCAACTTTGCTGCGGCATCCAAAACCATATCAAACATCTTCTTGTTGTGGTCTTTGTAGCTGTCCAGTTTTGTTAAAGAGACCACATCGAAAACTTCATATAGTAAAAATCGAAGATTTCGCTCACTGTAAAATTTACTTGCCACTGTTTTCTCCTATCTATGTGTTTATGCGTTTTTATCCGCTTAAGTTAGATGAAAATATTCATTAAAGGTACGTATATTTATCAAGTAAGAATTGAAAAAGGTCCCGCTTAACCGTATTCGATAAATATTCACTCATATTGCGACTCAAAAATAAATCTAAGGTTGTTTTAGTTTTTTAATTTGGCAATCTCTTCTTCTCGAAGTTCACGTCTCAAGATTTTACCGACTGCCGATTTGGGGATATCATCCCGGAATTCAACTATTTTTGGAACTTTATAGATAGCCAGTTTTTCTTTACAAAAATCTATTATCTCTTTGTCCGTTGCTGTTTCACCCTCTTTAAGTACAATGAAGGCCTTAATTGTTTCTCCGCGATATTCGTCAGGCACACCCACTGCAACAGCATCCATAACCTTTGGATGTTGATACAATACTTCATCAATATCTCTTGGATAAATATTGTATCCCCCCGCTATCACCATATCTTTTTTACGGTCAACCACAAAAAGATACCCATCTTCATCCTGGGTAACAATATCACCGGTATGAAGCCATCCATCCTTTAGTTCTTCTGCTGTTTTTTCTGGATTATCCCAATACTCTTTCATAACGAGTGGGCTTTTGATCAATAACTCCCCGGGTTCACCTGCAGGAACACTGTTTTCTGCTGTTTCCAAATCTACAATTTTTATATCGGTACTAGGGAACGGTATCCCAATCGAACCTACTTTTTTCTTTCCAATAATCGGATTGGTGATTCCCAGTGAGCTGGTTTCACTCATCCCCCAGCCTTCAGCGCAGAATATGCCAAGTTCGTTTACTTTTTCCATTAATTCAACCGGAATAGGCGCTCCTCCGCTGAGCAGAAGATCAATCCGTTTAGCGGGATTAATCTCCTCAAATCGTGGATGATTGATGATGGCATTAATCATGGTGGGAACCGCAGGAAATAGACTGATTTTCTCAAACCCGGCCAATGTATTCATAAAATCATCAATTTCAAAACGAGGCACCAGCACCATAGTTGCGTTATTCAAGACTGCCCAGTTCATACAAACAATATTGGCGTAAACATGAAATAGAGGAAGAACACACATCACCGTCCGATTTTCAGGAATAATGTTCTTAATTAAATCTGTTCCCCAAGCAGTAACTGAATAGGTTGCGGCAGTCAAATTGGCATGACTTAAAACGGCACCTTTGGGAATTCCCGTGGTTCCACCGGTAAATTGGATTAAGGCCGCATCGTTTGGGGATATTTTAACTTTTGGCCGTTTCTGTGAGGAGCTGTTTTTCAGTAAATCAGAAAAATGGTGCCATTCGGGTTCCATTCCCATACTTTCAGGCGTGCTTTGTTCTGCCCCTTCTAAGTAATCAAAAACGGATGTTGCAATGATAGTTGGAATTTCAACAGACTCGCAAACTTTTTTGATGGTGGGAAGAACCATGTCAAATGTGATAAATACGGATGTCTTGGTTTGTTTAACTAGCGCTTTTAGTTCATCAGCAGTTAACAGTGGATTATAATTAACCACAATGGCACCCAGATACATGATCGCATAATAACCAATCACATATTGGGGTGTATTCGGTAGATTGATCCCCACGCGATCACCCTTCTTTACACCCAATTCGGCCAGCGCATTTGCCATTCTAAGAGCTGTATTTCTGAGCTCTTCAAAAGAAATTTTAGTTCCAAAATAATTTAAAAAAGGTTTGTCTGGAAAAAGATTCACTGGAATATCCAACAATTCATGAACAAGAAGTTGAGGATAACGCAATGTTGAAGGCACACTATAATCATAATGCGCAACCCATGGTTTTTCGTTCATCATACTCTCCTTTTTTTGTTAAGTTAATTTCTTATAAGTGTTGGCTGTACCCAACATCTATTGTGAATAGGCAATTCCTTGTCAAATCGATTCAAAAATATCTCACCCCTAACGACTGTTCGTGACTATTATCAATCTATCCAGAATTAAAAGTCTTTTAAAAAGTAACCAGTATTTCTATAATTAACTAATATATTTGGTATAAATATATTTTTCAGAATAGCTGTCTTATTACTAATATGTTCAAAAAATATAAAATCAATTTAATTCCTAACGTACGTTCGTAATTTATAGAAGGAGATTTAGGTTGTCAATATTTTTTATTAACCATTCAACATCAATAAACATCCTAAATCTTTCAATATATTATGATGTATGGATAAAATATGTATATTTTCTATTGCAATTTAACGATAAAAATGAAAGATTGAAAAAGAAATTAATACTCTGCTCACGAACATGCGTTCGGGTCAATACTAATTAGCTATTATATTTTGCAGTAACAACAGCAGGTAATTATTTTAAGGCTTCTCAAAAAATATGATTAAAACAAAAATAAAGGATACTGAACTCGTCAAAAAACGACAAAAACAGATTTGCCGTGGAGCGATGAAAGTTTTTCAAAAAAAAGGGTATCATGACGCGTCAATCCGAGAGATTGCCAAATCCAGTCGAATTAGCCTGGGTAGTCTATACGACTATATTGAAAAAAAAGAAGATATTCTGTTTCTGGTTCACAACAATATTCTGGAAGAGCTCTATCGTGACTATGAAGAAATCGGTGATAAATATGGAAACTACATTAACAAATTCATAAAGCTTGTCAGAGAAGGTTTCTATAATACGTCGTTTTTTAGGGAAGAATTATTGTTTATATACACAGAGACAAAATCCCTGGATAAAGAAAACCGTCAGGAAATCTTAAAAAAGGAATCCAGCTATGTAGATTTTATTGAAGGTCTGATTGAGGAAGGCAACAGACAAGGGGTATTTGAGTGTAAAAAGCCAGGCATCTATGCAAATATCTTAACCTTTCTTTTAATTATTATCCCACTAAGGGGATGGAATATCTTGCCTCGCTTTTCTGAAGAAGAGATGCTGGAGGAACTAATTAGTATGATTTTGAAGGGATTGAATGTGAAAGGGGAACCCTATATCCCTAAATAAACTACGTCCCCTAACTTTTTCGGCTATATCTCTTTTGGACTGATATATATGTTCACTCTGGAAGAAACATTTGATTTTCTCTCATCAATAAGAATATAATTCAGCGATTTTACAAGTTTTCCCAGTCTTTCATATCCGTAGTTTCTTGGATCAAAAGAGGGAACGTTCTTGTTTATATATCCGCCAACAGCCGATAGAGTTGCCCATCCATCATCCTTGGATACGGCTTCTATGGCAGAAATAATTATCGGCTTCAAATCTGAATTCTCTGACTCATCTACTTTCTCTTTGGCGATTTGTCGTCTCAGAATCTCTGTATATACAAATTTGTCACAGGCCGATATAAATGGCTCTGGTGTTTTCTTCTCGCCAAATCCAAAGACAATTAAGCCCGCTTCCCTAATCCTTGTAGCGAGTCTGGTGAAATCACTATCAGAAGATACAAGGCAAAAACCGTCTAACCTCTCCTCATGCAGTAAATCCATAGCATCAATGATAAGTGCAGAATCAGTTGCGTTTTTTCCGGTGGTATAGCTGAACTGTTGAATGGGCTGAATTGCATGTTTATGCAAATGAGGCTTCCATCCTTTTAGATTAGTCGTTGTCCAATCTCCGTATGCGCGTTTGACGCTGGCGATTCCATGCTTAGCAATCTCTGCTAACAGTTCAGAACAAATTGATGCTTGAGCATTATCCGCATCAATCAAAACCGCAAGTTTCCTGTTTTCATTTTCTGGCATATAGCCTCCTTTTGGGCGTACAGTGTTTGGGGTTTAGGTGAATTGAGACGCCAGGTCTGTGATCAAGATTAAACTCCAATTATCAGTTTTTAACAAATGAACAACTGAATGTTGCTCTGCTTTGAGAAGCATTCTGAAGCAGTACTTTTAGATTTTTATTTGTTGAATCTCAATGGAAACCATTATAACAACTATATTTTCATTATTACCAGCAAATGTTAACTGTTCCTGTTATTTTGGGTATTTAAGCAAGTGAGAGGAGGCCTCTTCATTTGCGGCAGCACAAGAAGCAGGTCCGAAGGGGAAACTCTGTTTTCTAACTGAAAATTGGGGAAAAGTGGAAAATACGGGTTGACTTCAAAAAACCAATTTCTTATCATCATTCATCAGCGCAATACCCTGAATCAGAATTATGGTTATATTAAAGTCCGTGTTAAAGATCCCTATAAGTGGCTTTGCGTTACACCTTCTTTGGCGTGGCTAGTAAATATTGATGATGTAAGCTCAACTTAGAATATTCAGTTGGTATATGTTCCAACCGATAATTGGGCTTTACCGTTCACCGGGCAACCCATGACCGGGGCGGTATATACCTAGTACGGAGAGAGTCTTGCGAGTAAGTTAAGTCCGTAGTATCTAAAAACTGTTGTAAAACCACGAACAGGAAAATTATGTGCGAGTTATTTGGAATGTCTGCCTTTCGTCCAACTACTGTGACATTTTCTCTGAAAGAGTTTTCCCGTCATGGTGGAATGACGGGACCTCACAAAGATGGGTGGGGAATAGCTTTTTATGAAGGAAAGGATGTCAGAATTATTAAAGATGAGAGTTCAGCGAGCAAAAGTCCTTGTTTGAGTTTTGTCAAACAGCATCAATTTAAAAGTAAAATTATCATTTCGCATATTCGCAGAGCGACCCAGGGGGAAATATCATATAGCAACACACAACCATTTCAGCGGGAAATAGCAGGAAGAATGCACACTTTTGCTCATAATGGTGATTTAAAAGGGATCAACTCCTCTCCCATCATTAAACCAAAAAGATATAGTCCTGTCGGGGAAACGGATTCGGAATACGTTTTTTGCTACCTGGCAGAATTACTGAGTGAACTCTGGTGTTCTGATTTGCACCCCACTATAGAGCAAAGGTTCACTTTAATCTCACATTTTGCCGATATCATCAGTGGATATGGCCCTGCAAATTTTGTCTATTCTGATGGGGAACTATTGTTTGCTCATGGCCATGTTCGAACACAAAAAGGTAGAGAGGGGGTTCATCCTCCAGGCTTATATACACTTTGCAGATCACGTAATGGAGAAAATGCAACAGAAGATATTCGAGGTGTGTACTTCATTGACAGAACTCAGCAACAGGAGATTACTCTGATAGCAAGTGTTCCATTAACAAATGAGCAATGGAAACCCATGGCAGAAGGAGATATAGTCGTCTTGAAGGATGGAAAACCAATTAAAATAGCTTAAAAATAGATGCAACCCATACAGTCTGCTGAGTTAATATCGTTAACTTAACGAATGGGGTAACATGAATAGAAGCTCTTTCCTGGGCATTTGAAAATCTCTGCCCGAAACACGCCTTCAATTGGCTTAAGGTCTGTTTGCCGCATGAGATCAACAAGCCGCACGTTTCCCAAGGGCATTCTTTTTCGTTCCGTACGTTCATTCTTGTAATGGGGTTTAACAAGATCACAGAACCGGGACCAGGGGATAACCGTATCCATCGCTTTGAGAAAGCAATCCCGTTTCAACTGCTTTTCCGCCTGACCCATGGAAAGAAATATTAGCTGAGTCATTAACGTTTTCAGTAATGTATTAACAAAATATATCAATAAATAACATATCATTTAATTGATTTTCAAAACTCTGTTTCAATAATTAGTGCCTGAACGAAAAGTCCCTGTTTTCAATTATAGCCTGGTTTTAAAAATAGCATGCAGTATGAAAGTCAAGAAGCCGTCAGCTATCAGTCTTCAGTAAAAACAAACTTGTTTTCAGTCACTTAACCCTTATAAACAGGATAAGTACCTTAAAAGTATTTTCTGCTTGAGTTCCTTGCTTTAGTAGATCCAATCGTAAATCTTCATGTTCCTGATTTTTGATGTAATTGCGAATTACATCCTCATCTCTACCAGCTGTAGAAACATGGTACCCCCTTGCCCAAAAAAGCTTGGCCTGTGCCATTTCTTCTTCCAAAATAGTTCTTTGCAATATAGATTGTACTTTTGCCTTTTATGAAACCAACAACATTTGCAACTGCATATTTTGGTGGAATAGAGATCAGCATGTGAATATGATCACTCATAAAATGGTCTTCTAAAACCTCACTTTCTTTTTGTTTCGCTAACTCTTTTAAAACATCACCTAAATGTTTTCTCAAATTACCATATATGGATTTCTTCCGACATTTTGGTATCCATGTTATATGGTAATTGCATTCCCATTTGGAATGACTTAGGCTTTTTACTGTCCCCATATTTTCTCCTTTTAAATGAATGTTAAGCGGTTCATTTAAAAAGAGTCATGGGGACCTCTGCAAAAGTCAAACTTTTGTGGTCCACCGGTTAAACCGGTGGTTTTTTCATTATAATAATTTATCTACTGCTTTCAGCATGCTGTTGTTAAATATCTTCGTCACCTCTCGGTAAGAGGCGATGTCGTTTTTGCCTTCTAAAAAAATTTTACCGACCGGGCGTTTGAGTGCATCGGCCTCTTGGTAGCGTTTTGCGGGATCCATGAGAATTAAGGCGTCCATTTCTACGGCTGACGGTGGTTCAATAATCTTTGGTTGGGACGCGATCGTCAGGTCCCATGGCACAGCCGCCCGAATTTCATCAAGATCCTTATCGGTTTGCCAGGGGTAGATTTCTGACAGGACCATTTCATGGGTTTTGTCATCAAATCTAAAAATACCTTTGTCTGTCACCAGGCAGCACGGTCCACCGCCGACCAGATTCGCTTTTTCTCGGGCGTCCGGACTGCCGTCTAGAAAGCCTGGATTCGTGATATAATCCAGCTTGTCTTTAAATATGCGGGGGGAGAACTTTGAGACGTATACGACACGCCCAGCGGATGATGCAATGTCTCCCCCGCCACCACTTCCATTCATGCGGATATCTGGCGCCACGTAAGTGACATTACAGTTACCAAATTTATCGATTTGCGCAAATCCTAAACAAGCCGCACTAACCAGGCCGGCCTGCATGTCACGAAACATCTCAAATAATCCTTGATGTAAAACAGCCCCTTTTCCGCCATGATTGTCTGCGGGGCTATCCATCGAACTGATTCCGGCAAATCCGACGTATCCGGCCTCTGTCATCAAGACTATTTCGGGCGTATGTACAATTTTGGCAATTGCTACGGCCAGAAAAGAAATGCCGACGCCTCCAAAAACCGTTTCCCGGTCGCAAAATTGCCTGGAAGCCGCACAACAGATCAATTGGACATCTGAAAACGGAGTACTTTTTTCTGGAACTTGATGGGCTGAAGAGGTTTCTGTCATCTTTAATGCTCCTTTGGTGACGGTCAAACAACGCTATTTATGGTAGAATGTTGATTTTTTGTTCCATTTTTCTGGTTTCTTCCAGATTTCCCCAGCCGACTTTTTCGCAATATTCAAAGTGATCTTTGCAGCCGTAAACCCACTCATCCATCCAGGCTTTGAAGCCATCAGTCGTTTGTCGGGAGACGAGATGATTCATCAGCGCGAGCCGATCCGTTGCGTAACTTCCAAAAACACCGTGGGGATGACTGTTATAAGGGAGAACAACAACAGCGTCGGTGCAATAGGAGGGAATAAGTGTGTTAGCGGGATTTTCCGCAATTCTTTCGGTTGGTACCAACTCTTCCGTCAGCAAGACAACATGTTTGGCGGCCCTGGCTTTCCACTCGTCAACACCTTTGTATCCGAAAACCTGTCCGTTTCCCTGACGATCCGCTCTTTGCACAGAAATAAAAGCAACATCAGGTTTGCAGGCCGGAATCAAGACAATTGGTTTATTTTTAAACGGGTCTTCGGAGACAATGATCTCTTTGTTATACTTGACGATATCTGTGCCAATACCTGAACGGCAAGGCATATATGGTATGTCCATGGCCCCAGCCACAAAACGCAAAGAGATCATGTAATTTGTCCAGTCGATCAGCTCAAGGGGCTCCTGATCACCCAGATAATTTTGAGTATTGAGGACGCCTCCCATTTTAACCGGGCGCGGATCGCCCTCCTTCAGGCTTCGATTCAATTGGGGGAGTCCGTTCACAGACCCGACTTGATGTTGGGGTATATATGCCTGGTCAAATCGATCTATGGCCCCGATGCCGATCAGAATATCGATCCCAAATGAACAACTCTCTTCAATGTAATTCAGTTGGGTTATGTCTTGCCTGGCAATCTCCCGGAAGATGCAATCTGACTCCCGATTCAATAAAAATCCCCCCACGGTAAAGGTATCGCCGTTCTTCAAGAACCTGGAAATGGATTCCTGTTCGCTCATTACCTTATTGGGTTTCGCTCGATAATTTACATTCGCCATGATGTTGATATTCTCCTATCATTTTAAATTGTCAATTGCTTACGGTTTTTGGATAATGGATCTCGTCAGCATAGTCATCATTTCATTAATCTCATTTGGTTTATCAATATCAGCCGTATGGTCGGCCAAGTGCCATCTTATATTTGTCAGAGAATACGCCCCGATGATCATATTCGTAAAAACCCGATTGTTTACCTCGGGTCGGATGCTACCATCAGCTTTACCTTCATCCAGTACGGGAAAGATACTTTCGATGTACCGGTCAAATGCTGCAAACGCTGTTGAACTATAAAATCCGGAACTGTATATCCCGTGCATCACATGCAGCTTGGCAAGGTCCGGTTGAATAATGCCTATGAAAAAATTCCGCTGGATAAACCGTTGTATGAGCTCAATCGGTGTCCAGATATCCTGAGTGTTTAGGAGAGATTGCAGATGTCCATTCAAACCTTCTTTAATATTTGAATCCTTGAAGCCATACTCAATCACTGAATAAAGCAAATCTTCCTTATTTGTAAAATAAGCATAAATACTGCCGTCAGAGACATTCGCTTTCCTGGCAATGTCTTGAATGGTAGAATCCTCATATCCTTTTTGAGAAAAAACACTTTCGGCGGCTTTGATAATTGTGTCGGTTTTGTTGGGTTTCCTTCCTTTTTTGAGATCCGAGGCTAAAATGATCGGTAGTAGTAGATCCATGATGGCGTCCAGATCGTTTGAAGCAGGTCCTGTATCCTTTTTGACACAACTCATAATGCATTCCAGATCTGTTAGTCCGAAAATTATATACCACAGTGCATTTTTATTGAGATCGTCGCGAAATACGTTCGCTTTGATGCCTTCATCAAAAATTATATTAAACGTAGCCCTCAAGTCTCTAATCCAATCAAAAGCTGGATGATAGTAGTAGTTTTTTTTTGAACGACATTCAAACAAAATGAGCTTGGAAAACTCTGGATACATTTCATGGCGATAAAGTTGCCACCAAATAAGCTTACTGAGCTTGCTGACTGGATCACGAATTCCTTTCAGTTGGATTTCCAAATCTCCTATCAAATACTGGTTTCGATCACCCGCTATGGAAAACAACAGATCTTCCTTGTTCTTAAAGTAGTGATAGATATTTGAGTCAAATACTCCCGCCTCTTTGGCAATTTCTGAAATAGTGGCGTTTACTCCCTTCTGGGACATAATTTTTTCGGCCGCTGCCAGGATTCTCTTTTTTCTCGAATTGGAGTCAATGATGTCTCCTCCAGTTTGAATCTTCATTTTTTAAAATATGTTAGGGTTCAGATGAATATTATTTGGATTGCTTATTAATTGTAACATTATTTTAATTACTATAATATTATATTAATAGAAGATTATTACTGTTACAATAACGAAATTTTACACCTAATTGATTTTATTCAAACCCTTAGCTCTTTACATATCATCATCAACAGAACGTACGACGGTAGAGGTACTATCTGTGAACCAGCATGCTTCGACCATTGGTCCGTGCAAGTGCCAGATGCTGTGCCGTCAAAAAGGATATCCGCTTCAATCGTATTCAATATTTTTCTTTAGACCTATAAATGAACCATATTCAAATTAATGTCAAGACCATAATTATTCTTTATTGTTCCAGGAGTCAATTATATGGTATGTAATAATAGGAGAATAGAATATAATAAATAATTTTAATTGACAATTAGTCGTCGCTGACGTAATAAAGAATTATATTCATTATTCTTGGTTTTATGAATATAATAATGTATATTTAAGATAAAAATATGGATTACGCACTCAACATAAGTACTAAAATGTCTATAAATAGTTAATATATTTGTTATTATGTGATTTCGCCAGCAATTGGTGCGATATAGAATACCTACCTAATTATTGGGAAAAGTCGCGGATAGAACTTTAACGAATTGAGAGCCTAAAAAAGAATCAATTAATTGATTTCAAAGGGAGAGGAACAGTATGAACAGCAAGCGCATAACGCCTTTACACAGGCTGGATAAACCGTTGGCCTGGTTGATACCGGCAATTGCCCTGGCAATGGTTCTGTTTCATATAATTATTGTCTGGTATCCATTGTTTGGCGGAATCATGAATCAGAATGCCCACCTGGGATTCTGTCTGGTGCTGATTCCGCTTCACTGGGCCCGTACGAGTGACAATTTTTGGGCTAAGGCTCTGTGTTGGCTGGGAGCCATTTTCAGCCTGGCAATCGTCATTTATCTAGCAGTCCACTATGAAAGGCTTGACATGGAGGCCGGTTTCCCCGAACCCATTGATGTTATTGTGGGTATTACCTTGATCATCATTGTGCTGGCGGCTACCTGGCGAAGTTTTGGTGCCGTTTTCCCCGTTCTGGTTCTGATTGGAATTAGTTACGCGCTTTGGGGACAGTATATTCCTGGTGTCCTGGGGCATCCCCCCTTTGATTTCGGTTTTATCGTTTCCAGCCTCAGTGTCGGATTTCAGGGAATATTCGGAATGCTGTTGAATGTTTCGGTCAACATGTTATTTTTGCTGGTTATTTTCGGTTCTATCTTTGAAGCAACGGGAATTAATCGGTTTTTTATGGAGTTTGGGAAACTGATCGGCCGCTATTTGCCGGGGGGAACAGGACACATGGCAATATTTTCAAGCTCCTTTGTCGGGATGGTCAATGGTGCCGCCGGGGCCAATGTTGCGATCACCGGATCTTTCACTATACCCGTCATGAAAAAAGCAGGATTCAGGGCCGAAACTGCTGGCGGTATTGAGTCCATGGCTTCCACCGGGGGTCAATTAACGCCACCCATCATGGGGATAGCCGTATTTGTCATGGCTGGATTCCTAGGCGTCAGTTATGCAGATCTGATGTTCAAAGCGATCATTCCAGCGGCGGCATATTATATTGTCGCAATTTTAGGAGTGATTATCATCGCCTTCAGGGAGAAAATACCGATGAATCGGGAAACAGTCGATAAGAAGGTCCTGATGAATGGCGCTCCCCTCTTTGTGATTCCCATTGGCGTATTGACAATGATTATGCTGAATCACTATTCGGCGGGATATGCGGCCTTCTGGTCAATTGCCACCCTGCTTATTGTCTCCCTTCTCCGCCGTGACACCCGGCCCAAATTGAAGGTTCTCTTTCGCAATCTTGTGCAAGGCGCAATCATGGCCGGAACATTCGGGATCGCCATCGGTTGTATCGGCATGCTGATTAAAACCCTGACATTTACTGGGGCCTCGACCAAGTTAAGCCTGATAGTCGGAATCGTCAGCAGCGGAAACTTGTTGCTGTTGCTGGTCCTGATTATGCTGCTTTCCATTCTTTTGAGTTCGTCAACACCCACAGTCATTGCCTATATTATTGTGGCTTTCGTGGCAGCTCCAGTACTGGTGGAAAACGGGATCCCGATGATTACGGCCCATTTTTTTGTTTTTTATTTCGCCATTCTGGCGTCAGTCACTCCACCTGTGGCAGGGGCGGCCATGGTTGCCTGCAAGATAGCCGATGCCGGATATCTAAAAACCTCATGGGAGAGTTTTAAACTGGTCGGACCGTTTTATCTGTTGCCATTTTTTATCATTAACAATCCGGTCCTGCTGTCTGATGCGCAACCACTTACCCCGGCTGTTATGGCAATTATCGGCCTGACGATTGCCCTGGGTGCCATGATCTGTTTTTTCCAGGGATATTGTTTTGTGCCCATCAACCGGATTGAGAAAATTTTATTTCTGGCGTCAGCACTTTCAACGACCTGGTATGGGTTATACGGAAATGCATACTTTTTTGTAGGTCCGCTGTTGCTGATGACAGGTCTTCTGGGGTATCAATGGTTTAAACTGAAGCGTACTCACATCGCCCCAGGTGAGATCAACACGCTTTGAAATTAATTTGTAAACAGGACCGGCTGACGGTCCCCTCATATTTATCAAGGAGAGAAACGATGAAAAAAAGATTTTTTACCATTCCAATCCTTTTGGGACTGTTTTTACTTCAGGGCCTGTTCTTGAGTGCTGAAGCAGCGAAGAAACCAGTGGATGTCGTAATCATGACAACCCCCTTTGGTTCACATATGTATGATATAGGGGCTGCGTTTGAGCAGGTGTTTAAGAAAGCCGGATCATGGGTCCACATGAAGCATCAGGAAACACCCGGGGCTATGTACATGTATCGCTACATCGCCAAAAATAGTGAAAAAATGAGAACGGGTAAAATTACCCATACTGTAGCGGTAGGCGGCATTGGCGCCGTTGCATTTCTACAAGAAGGGCGCTGGCCGTTTAAAAAAATACCCTGGCCAACGACAAAAACCCTGGTTTCAACTACTTCTATGATGGGCTTTTACGCAACCTTTGACCCTACTATCAAAACCACCGCCGATTTTGCCGGTAAGAGAGTCTGTACCCGGGAAAGAGCGCGTGTTTTCCTGGGGGTATTCCTTGACAAGCCCCTATTTGGAAGGGGACTCGGTATTTATAAGCAGATAAAATGGGCGCCCTTAGGAGATTCGGGATGTAAAGATGCTTTTCTCAATGGTAAAGTCGATTTGGTTCCACTTGGGTTCGGTGGTATTGTCGAAATTGCCAAAAATGGGACCTTTACCGTTCCCTTCATGGCTCCCAGCCCAGCAACGATGGAGATTATGAGCTCTGGTAGAGAACTGCATATGATCTCTTTTGATCCCGACACCATTCGTAGAAGCTACGATTTTTCTAAAGACATGATTGTCCATCCTGCCTTAGTCAAGAAAGGTGCTACCAAGGGAATCAAGAAAGATATTTGGTCACGTGCCGGTTTCGGTTTGATCCACGCCGATGCCGGATTACCAAATGATATTGTGGAAGAGATTGTCAGGGTTCGCCACGAGTATCGAAAAGAGTTCGGAAAACTCCATGCGGGGCTCAAACTGTTGCCTAGTACACCCTACCCGATTGGCAGCCCGAAAAAATATGTACATCCGGGCGTGATCAAAGCGATGAAAAAACTTGGATATCCGATTCCGAAAGGACATTAACATCACACAGGGCCTCCTACTCACAACGAAACAGAAAAAATAGGGGGAGCGGAACAGCTCTCCCTCTGTATTATTAACAACTGGAGATATCAATATGACCGATCTGTTTACACTTTCTGAAAAAGCAATCAATGGCGAAATCACTGATCGACCGTTTAATCGAATCAGTTTAAAACTATTCGAATTAACCGATGAGATTGCCATGGTGGAATCATTTTCTCATTCCATTATCTTTAAAACCGAAGAGGGACTTGTTGTCTTTGATACCAGCAATGAACAGTGTGGCAAGGCGGTTGTGGATGCTATCAGGGGTTGGTCCGGCGATCGGTTTAATACCATGGTCTACACTCACGGTCATATTGATCATGTGGGTGGCAGCAGTGCGTTTCTGGATGATATCAATGCCCACGGTCACCCCGAACCCAGAGTCATTGCCCAGGAAAATATCCTGAAACGATTTGAACGATATGAACTGACCGACGGTTATAACACGGTTATTAACGAGAGGCAGTTTGGAAAATTGCACAATGGCCAAATGACCGTCATTGGCAAAACCAGCTTCCTTCCCAAAAACACTGTTCGTCCCAATATCACCTACTCTGACAGGCTGGCCTTCAGGGTCGGTAGCTTGGACGTTATTTTACATTACGGCAAAGGGGAAACGGATGACCATACCTGGGCCTGGATTCCAAAACATAAGGCCATCTGCGCCGGGGATTTTTTTATCTGGAACTTCCCCAATGCCGGCAATCCCCAAAAAGTTCAACGCTATCCACTGGAATGGGCTCAGAGCTTAAGAACAATGGCGGGGATGGGTGCCGAGTACTTCCTGCCAGCCCACGGACTGCCGATTCGGGGCAAGGATCGCATTCGAATGGTCCTGTTGGATGCAGCCGAGGCACTTGAATCTGTGGTTACCCAGACGCTTGATCTGATGAACAGCGGTGCGGTCTTAAGTGATATTATTCACTCCGTGTCTGTTCCCACTGAAACGCTCTCCAAAGCTTATCTCCGTCCACTTTATGATGAGCCTGAGTTTGTCGTCCGGAATATCTGGCGTTTATATGGCGGTTGGTACGACGGCAATCCGGCCAATCTCAAACCCGCCTCTGACCGTGCAATTGCTGCTGAAGTTGCTAATCTTTCTGGCGGCAGTGACAAGTTAGTTACCAGAGCGGAACAGCTGGCTGAATCCGGCGACTTCCGTCTGGCCTGTTTTCTGATTGAAGCGGCTGTTATGGCGGAACCTGACAATAATCTGATACATGAAGCGCGGGTCGATATCTACACAAAACGCAGAAAAACGGAAACATCACTCATGGCCAAGGCTATATATCGACACGCAGCCATTGATTCGAAGGCTCATTTAGAAAAAAAAGTGTAAGCCGATAAAAATACTACCTGAAAACAACGTCAGACGGCTTTTTTGCATTAACCCTTTAAAAAAAGAGGAATCATGGGGTATTGGTTTGAAGATCCAGCGATTAAACAACTGCTGCCGTTGGCCACATCAGACGGTATTCAAGGGCTTTCCAGCTTGTTCGTTGTTCCCAAAATGATCATCGGCAGCAATGTTTTTCCCGAAGCCCCCGGTCTGGCCATGTCAACGTTGGATCATCTAAACACCCGCTGCCATAAAAAACGCGCCATTATCATCACGGATGCATTCGCCAAACGATATGCAGATGTTGTCGAGCGCTATCTAAAGAAGGGAGAGTATACAGTAACAGTCTGGGCAAACGCTCAGCCGGAAGCTCCCCTGGACAGCGTCTTGGAATGTGCCGATGCTATGACAGCTTTTGAACCGGATTTGATTATGCCGGTAGGTGGTGGATCAGTGATTGATACGGCCAAAGGGGGATGGGTCATTTATGAACGACCGGATTTAAGGGACCTGGTGAATTTTAATCCATTGGCACCGCTGAACCTGAGAAAAAAAGCCATCATGGCGGCAGTTCCAACCACGGCCGGAACCGG
>Ga0307989_1000883_pt1 | contig 17588 bp, 16 predicted proteins | sample EllFjometagen185_FD_203164 | JGI IMG/M metagenome (GOLD analysis project Ga0307989, IMG submission 203164) | Marine microbial communities from Ellis Fjord, Antarctic Ocean - #185 | ecosystem: Environmental > Aquatic > Marine > Unclassified | place: Southern Ocean | collected 2014-10-08
TTATTGTATTTCACGATAGCATAAAAGCTAGTAAAAACCTCTATTTTACACTGCCTAAAATATTAGAATACTATTCTGAAAAAGGGTATGTTTTTAAAAGTATTTGTTAAAACTAAACGTATTGTTGTACTAAACTTATTAACGTATTGGCATCCTGAGCACCTGATTGACGCCATTTCATTTCGCCATCTTTATAAATTATAAACGTTGGGTTTCCTTTAATTTTTAAAGCATTTGCCAAAGTTTCATTTTTCTCAATATCAATTTTTATTACTTTTGCCTTATCCCCAAGAGCCGCAGCTACATCGCGCAAAATGCCATGTAAATCATTAGCACCTTCTTCCCATTCTGCAAAAAAATCTATTAAAACAGGAATATCTGAACCTATTAAATCTCCAAATTTTGTCATAATTTTATACGCTTATTCAAACAATCAATTGCTCTATACTTACAAATGTAACATTTTAATTTGAAAAATTGATAGCTACCTCTTTTTCAATGTAATTACTGTAATTTCTGGCCAAATACCAACTCGCCCAGGAAATGCTAAAAAACCAAACCCTCTATTAACATTAATATACCTGTTAAATTCTTGATAAACACCGGCCCATTGCTTATAAACATACTGAACTGGACTCCATTTAAAACCTGGAATTTCAATGTCAAACTGCATTCCATGTGTATGACCACTTAAGGTTAACTGATAATTATTTGGATGGCTTTTAACTTCATTTTCCCAATGAGAGGGGTCGTGACTTAATAAAATTTTAAAATCTTCTTTGGTGATTTTAGAAGATGCCAAATTTAAATCTCCAGCTTTTTTAAAACGAGTTCCCCAATTTTCAACACCAACCAACGCAATTTTATCAGCCCCTTTTTCTAAATAAATGCTATCATTTAATAATAAATTAAATCCGATTTTTGGGTGAATATCTTTAATAGCTTGAAAATTGGTTTCTTTATCTTCAGCCGAATTAAATCGTACATATTCTCCATAATCATGATTTCCAAGCACGGAAAATTTACCCTCTTTAGCTTTCAATCTTTTAAAATGTAAAATCCAAGGGTCCATTTCTTCTGCTTTATCATTTACTAAATCGCCTGTAAATAAAATCACATCTGAAGCTTGTTCGTTTATTAAATCAATACCGTGCCTAATTTTCTGTTCATCATCAAAACTACCACTGTGAATATCAGAAATATGTGTTAGTTGAAATCCGTCAAAAGACGTTGGTAAATCATCAAAAACCAACGTGTGTTTTAGTACCTGAAAATTGTATTTACCCCGTGCCATTCCATAAATTATAGAAGCGAAAGGAATTGCTGCCAAACCCAGCGCTATTTTACTCACAAAAGCCCTTCTATCAAGAAAATAGGGTGATGCTCCTTTAGTTGAAAAATAATTAAGCACTAGCTTAACAACTCTAAAAATATCTTCAGCAAATAAAAATAATAGGGAAATAAATTTAGGAATAATAGATAAAATTAATAATCCAAAAGCAAACATTACAGAATGTGATAAACCTGTTGATCTATTAAATGTGATTAATTGATATATTAAATTAACTAGTACTACGAAAGATACTAACCAGTAAACTAGGAATACCAATCTATTTTTTACTAGTGTTTTAACACTTTGAAACGCATAAAAATCTATAAATAATATAAATGCAATAAAAATAATCCACCTTATCATAAAAACAAATCTAAATTTATTTTATGACTATTGCTCAAACCACACCTAATATTAAGCTATTTTTAACAGTATTTAACGTTTATTTAATAAATCAAACAACTAATAATAAGGTGTATAAATGATTTATTTTATCTAAATAAAGTATGATTTTGCCCTGACTAAAGTTATTCCGTTATTTATAAAATCACTATTTAAATGTAAATAACCATTATTGTTATGCGTAGCATTATTTGTATATTGACCCCCAAAATAAACAACTGTTGAAGATGTTATTTGTAAAGTACCATCATTTACTATTTGTGAAAAAATAGCTGTTGCACTAATAAAGAAGAAACATAAAAAAGTTATGTATTTTTGTTTCATGACTGACAACGTGTTAGTTAGTAAATGCAAATATAAACAAATGGCTCTATTTATTATATGATATTCGTCATAACACAAACAGATGGTTAATTTTATCAATAAATACATTACTAAATAAATTATGTCCCAAAAACGCCTTTTCCTTTTAGATGCCTTCGCACTTATATTCCGAGGTTATTATGCACTTATAAAAAACCCAAGAATTAATTCAAAAGGAATGGATACTTCAGCAATATTGGGATTTACAAATTCTTTATTGGATGTTATTAAACGTGAAAACCCTGATCATTTAGCGGTAGCTTTTGACAAAGGCGGTTCTCACATCCGTTCAGAAGCATTTCCTGAATATAAATCTAACAGACAAGAAACTCCTGAAGCTATTAAAATTGCAGTGCCTTATATTCAAAATATTTTGAAAGCTATGCATATTCCAATTATTGAAAAAGAAGGTTTTGAGGCTGATGATTTAATTGGGACACTCTCTAAACAAGCTGAAAAAGAAGGTTTTAAAACCTATATGGTAACGCCCGACAAAGATTTTGCGCAACTGGTTTCTGAAAATATTTTTATGTACAAACCTTCTCGAATGGGGAATGGAATTGAAATTTGGGGCATCCCAGAAGTACAAGCGAAATTTGAAATTGAACGCCCAGAACAGGTTATTGATTATTTAGGTATGATGGGTGATGCTGTTGACAACATTCCCGGCTTGCCAGGTGTAGGCGATAAAACTGCTAAAAAGTTTTTAAAGGAATACGGAAGTATGGAAAATTTACTAGCCAATACGCATGAGCTAAAAGGCAAAATGAAAGAAAAGATTGAGGCAAACAAAGAATTAGGTATTTTATCTAAACAACTCGCTACAATTATCCTAGATTGCCCAGTAACCTTTAATGAAAAAGATTACTTATTAAATCATCCCGATTTAGAAAAAACAAATGAACTATTTAAAGAATTAGAATTTAGAAGAATTGCAGAAAGTCTTCCTAAAATATTTAAAAACCATCCTGAAAATGGTGAAACTCCTAAAAAGGAAGTCAACTTAACTTCAAAAGCTCAAACTGCAACAACACAACAATTCGATTTATTTTCTGGACCAACCGAAAATACTTCAGAAGAAATTATAACTTCTGGCTATCAAACTACTGAAAACACAACACATGTGTATCAATATATCAACTCATCACTTTCACGAAAATTATTTATTCGAAAATTAGAAACTCAACAAACTGTTAGTTTTCATATGGAAACTATTGGAACAAATTCTTTTGAAGTCGATTTAGTTGGTATTTCGTTTTCTTATGAAAAAGGCAAAGGTTATTTTGTGCCTCTTTCAGCAAAGAATGAACAAGTTATTTTAGAAGAATTTCGTCCGTTTTTTGAAAATGAAACTATTGAAAAAATAGGTCATGATATTAAACATACCATTAAAATTCTTAACAATTACAGTATTAAAGTAAAAGGAAATTTATTTGATACCACCTTAGCACATTATTTGTTACACCCAGATATGCGCCACGATTTAAATGTGCTTTCTGAGACTTATTTAAATTATAGACCCACTAATTTATCTTCAATTATTGGGAAAAGCGGTAAAAATCAACTTTCGCTTCATAGTATTGATTTAAAAAAACAAGCAGATTATGCCGTTGAAAAAGCTGATTTAACATTGCAATTAAAAGAAATTTTTAAAGAAGAATTAGAAAAATCTGGTTTAACAAAATTATACAACGAAATAGAAATTCCTTTACTTCAAGTATTAGCTTCTATGGAATTGGAAGGTATTAGAATGGATGCTGAATTTTTAAATTCATTATCAGAAAAATTAAATGAAGATATTCAACAATTAGAAAAAACTATTTACAAAGAAGCTGCAGTAGAATTTAATTTAGCTTCACCAAAACAATTAGGTGATGTTTTATTTGACCATTTAAAATTGGTTGAAAAACCTAAAAAAACAAAAACAGGACAATATGCTACCGGTGAAGAAATTTTATCAAAATTAGCAGCAGAGCACCAAATAGTTCGTGAAATTTTAGAATGGCGTGGTTTGGTAAAATTAAAAAACACCTATGTAGATGCTTTACCAAACGAAATAAATAAAAAAACAGGCCGAATTCACACAACCTACAGTCAAACAGTTGCGGCAACTGGCAGATTGAGCTCTATCAATCCAAACCTTCAAAATATACCAATTAGAACGGAACGCGGAAGACAAGTTAGAAAAGCCTTTGTTCCAAGAAACGAAAATTACACCTTAGTAGCTGCCGATTATTCTCAAATAGAACTTCGTATTATTGCAGCTTTAAGCAACGATGAAAGTATGATAGAATCGTTTAAAAGAGGAGAAGATATTCACGCAGCAACAGCGGCTAAAGTTTTCAATGTTCCATTAAATGAAGTTACAAGAGAACAACGTAGTGATGCAAAAGCTGTAAACTTTGGAATTATTTATGGACAAGGTGCTTTTACATTAGCACAACAGTTAAAGAAATCTAGAGCTGAAGCAAAAGAATTAATTGATAATTATTACAAAACGTTTCCAACCCTAAAACAATACATTGCAAATCAGGTAGCTATTGCACGTGAAAATGAGTATGTTGAAACTATTTTAGGCAGACGCCGCTATTTAAAAAACATCAATTCACAAAATACAATTGTACGTGCAGGAGATGAGCGAAATGCTGTAAATGCACCTATTCAAGGAAGCGCTGCTGATATTATTAAAATTGCAATGATACATATTCAAAAACTTCTTGAAAGCGGTAATTATAAATCTAAAATGTTATTACAAGTTCATGATGAATTGGTTTTTGATATGCATAACGATGAATTAAATAGTTTAAAACCTTTAATTATTAACGAAATGGAAAATGCTTTTAAACTTTCAGTGCCTTTAACTGTTGATTTAGGCGAAGGACAAAACTGGCTAGAAGCACATTAAAACACCGTTTATGTTAAAATTATTATTCCCAAAACGATTTTCATTAGTAAAAACTTTTACTGCAACATTTTTATTTTTTGCTTTTATAATTAGAATTACACTTTATTTTTGGTCTTTTAATGAAGTAGATTTTTCTTTCTTAAATTTTATCAAAATTTTTGGTTTAGGTTTTTTGTTTGATCTAGGCTGTCTTTCTTATATTTTAACCTTTTATGCTTTCTATTTATTACTACTTCCAAAACAATTTTACGGAAATACTTTTGATAAAATTCTTACAAATATTTCGTATGCTTTAGCACTGTTTTTTATGATATTTTCGTTTTTAGCCGAACTTACTTTTTGGGAAGAATATCAAAAACGCTTCAATTTTATAGCGGTAGATTATTTATTATATACCTACGAAGTAGTTCAAAACATACACCAATCATATCCATTACCACTAATTGTAATAATTTTAATTAGCATTACTTTTTTTGCTATTAAAGTTGGTAAAAACAACAATGTTTTTAATGCCACATTTAATAACTCAGATTCATTTTCAGTAAAGTTAATTCCAACACTATTTTGGCTATTTATTTTAGTTATCTTTCATTTAAACATTAAAAATAATCAGGCTGAAATTTCTCCGAATCAATATGAAAACGAAATAACAAAATCTGGTCCTTATTCATTTTTTGCAGCCTATAAAAACAATGAATTAGATTATAATGTTTTTTACGAAACCATTCCTTTCCCTATCGCTTTTAAAACCATTAGAGAAAAGGTTAGCTCAAAAAAAGTTAGTTTAAACAAAAACACAAAGAGTATTAAACGAACTATTTTAACTACTGGAGAAGAACAAAAACCAAATGTAATTTTTATTGGTTTAGAAAGTGTAAGCGCTAAATTTATGAAACGTTTTGGTAATGAAAAAAACTTAATTCCAGCAATCGATTCTCTAGCTAAAGAAGCTGTCTTTTTCACAAATTTACAAGCCACAGGTACAAGAACAATAAGAGGAATTGAAGCAATTGCCCTATCCATACCACCAACACCTGGAAGAAGTATTGTAAAAAGAGAAAACAACAACAACTTATTTACTATTGGTGAAGTTTTTAAACAAAAAGGATATTCACGTACATTTTTTTATGGAGGCGATGGCCATTTTGATAATATGAATATGTTCTTCGGAAATAACGGTTTTAATATTGTAGATAGAAAAAAGGAGCATCGCCTTAATGAAGATTTTGCAACACAAAGAACCCAAATTACCGATGATGAAGTTACTTTTGAAAATGCTTGGGGAATTTGTGATGGAGATTTATATGATAAAGTATTAAGAGAAGCCGACAAACAACATACACTTGGGCAACCTTTTTTTAATTTTATAATGACAAGTAGCAACCATAAACCATATACGTACCCAAATGGAATTATTGACATTCCATCTGGAACAAATAGAGACGGTGCTTTAAAATATACAAATTTTACATTTGAAAAGTTTTTTAAAGAAGCGAAAAGCAAACCTTGGTTTAAAAACACTGTTTTTGTTGTTGTTTCAGATCATTGTGCTTATAGTGCTGGCAGGTCTGAAATTAACATAGAAAGTTACCATATCCCTGCATTTATTTACAATTTAAAAAACACAAGCCCAAAAGAAGTTGATAAATTAAGTTCTCAAATTGATCTATTCCCAACATTATTTGGGTATTTAAATTGGAGCTATGAGTCTAATCTTTTTGGAAAAGACATTAGCAAAATGCAACCAAAAGACGAAAGAGCATTCATTGCAAACCACAGAAAATTAGGACTTTTAAAAAGAAACAAACTACTAATTTTAGATAGTCATAAAAATCATTCTTTTTACCAATGGAATTCTAAAAACAACGAATTAATTAACTTCAAAACAGACTCTATATTTCTAAAAGAAACCATTTCATACTACCAAACCGCTTTTGATTTATTTAAAAATGAAGGGTTAAAATTAAACTAATGTTTAAAATTTTGAAATACACAAAAGTCTACAACATAAATCTATAGGTAGCTTTAATTAAAAATATTAGTAGTAAATCTCTATTATTCAATTTATCATAAAATTAATTTTAACTTACTATAAAGACTTCCTAAATATTAAAATTTTACAAGAATACATCCTAAAAAATTAGTAAATTAAATTACGAATTTTTAACCTTAAAAAAACATCCAATTAAAGGCATCAATAAAATATATAAATCTCTATTTGTTATCTACAAAATAGTTTGTACATTTGCACTCCCTTTTTAGGGAGCAAAAATAAATGTTTAACTATAACAAAGAATTTAATTGTGAATACATTAAGTTACAAAACAGTATCAGCTAACAAAAATACCGTTACTAAAGAGTGGGTATTAGTTGATGCAGACGGCCAAACGTTGGGTCGTCTAGCTTCTAAAATAGCAATGCTAATTAGAGGTAAATACAAACCAAATTACACTCCTCACGTAGATTGTGGAGACAATGTAGTGGTTATCAACGCGGAAAAAATAACATTATCTGGTAAAAAATGGACTGACAAATCTTACATTCGTCATACAGGTTATCCAGGAGGTCAAAGATCATTAACTGCAACAGAAATGTTTGATAAAGAACCAACACGTCTTGTTGAAAAAGCAGTAAAAGGGATGTTACCTAAAAACAAATTAGGAAGTGCTTTATACAGAAATTTGTATGTATATGCCGGTACTGAACATCAACAAACAGCTCAAACACCAAAAGCTATTAACCTTAACGATCTTAAATAATGGATACAATACATAAAATAGGTAGAAGAAAAACGGCTGTAGCCCGTGTTTATGTTTCTGAAGGAAAAGGAAATATTACTGTTAATAAAAAAGATTTTAAAAACTACTTTACTACTGCACACTTACAATATAAAGTAATGCAAGCATTAAATTTAACGGATAATGCAGAAGCATTTGATATTAAAGTAAATGTTTTTGGTGGTGGTATTACAGGACAAGCTGAAGCAATTCGTTTAGCAATTTCTAGAGTATTAGTTGAGTTAGATCCAGAAAACAGACCAATTCTTAAACCACATGGATTACTTACAAGAGACCCAAGAATGGTTGAACGTAAAAAATTCGGTCAAAAGAAAGCAAGAAAAAAATTCCAATTCTCAAAACGTTAATCGTTATTTTGAATTGTTTCACCAATTTATTTGGTGGTTCATTGAAATTAAAATTAAAACAAAGTTGTCGTTGATCAGTCAATGACTGGTAAAAGTTTAGCATCCAAATAGGGAAGATCGGTTTTCCGCTACTTCCCTATTGCTAACTCAACGGAACGTAAACTAAATACAGATGACAAATATTGAAATTCAAGAATTATTAGATGCAGGTGTGCACTTTGGACACCTTACAAGAAAATGGGATCCAAACATGGCTCCTTACATTTATGGAGAACGTAACGGTGTTCATATTATTGACCTTTACAAAACTCAAGCAAAAATGAGAGAAGCTTCTGAAGCTTTAAGAAAAATTGCAACTTCAGGTAGAAAAATTCTTTTCGTAGCTACAAAAAAACAAGCAAAAGAAATTATTTCAGACAAATCTAAAAGCGTAAACATGCCTTTCATTACTGAAAGATGGCCAGGTGGTATGCTAACAAACTTTATTACTATTAGAAAAGCCGTTAAAAAAATGGCTATAATTGATAGAATGAAGCTTGATGGATCTTTTGATGCACTTTCTAAAAGAGAAAAATTACAAATAAACCGTCAACGTGAAAAATTAGAAAAAAACTTAGGTTCTATTACTGATATGACACGTTTACCAGGTGCTATTTTTGTAGTTGATGTTAAAAAAGAACATATTGCTGTAGCTGAAGCTAAAAAATTAAACATTCCAATCTTTGCAATGGTTGATACAAATTCAGACCCAAGAGGTATTGATTATGTAATACCTTCAAATGATGATGCGTCTAAATCAATTAATAAAGTTTTAGGTTTTATTATTGATGATATTGCTGAAGGATTAGCAGAAAGAAAAGCTGTTAAAGAAAAATCAACTGAAGAAAAAGCACAAGCAAAGCCTCAAGCTAAAGTTGAAGAAAAAGCACAAGCTAAAGTTGAAGAAAAAAAATAATTAATGTATCATAGTTGAATTTTTAATTCAACAAAAAATAATAATAAAATGGCAAAAGTTACAGCTCAAGATGTAAATAAATTAAGAAAATCTACCGGTGCTGGTATGATGGACTGTAAAAATGCGCTTGTTGAAGCAGAAGGTGATTTTGACAAAGCAGTTGATATTTTACGTAAAAAAGGTCAAAAAGTAGCTGCAAAAAGAGCTGATAGAGATACTTCTGAAGGTGCTGCTATCGCTAAAGTTAATGATGATAACACTAAAGGTGCTATTATTTCATTAAACTGTGAAACTGATTTTGTTGCTAAAAATGATGATTTTGTTGCTTTAGCTAACAAATTTGCTGCAATTGCTCTTAATTGTAACTCAAAAGAAGAATTCTTAAACGCTGATTTTGGCGGAATGACCGTTGCTGAAAAATTAATTGAGCAAACAGGAGTTATTGGAGAAAAATTAGAAATTGGTGGTTTTGAATTAATTTCTGGTGCATTTGTAGGTTCTTATATTCACGTTGGAAATAAAATTGCAAGTTTAACTGCATTATCTTCAAATGATGAAGGTGCAGATGTTGTTGCAAAAGATGTGTCAATGCAAGTTGCTGCAATGGGAGCTACCACTTTATCTTATAAAGATTTTGATCCTGCTTTTGTTGCTTCAGAAACTGAAGCTAGAATTGCTGTAATTGAAAAAGATAATATTGAGTTAGGTAGATTAGGAAAAACACTTAAAAATATTCCTACATTTATTTCTAGATCTCAATTATCTGATGAAGTTATTGAGCAAACTAAAACTAAATTAAAAGAAGAATTAAAAGCTGAAGGAAAACCTGAAGCTATTTGGGATAGAATTTTACCAGGGAAATTAGAACGTTTTATTTCTGATAATACAACTTTAGATCACGAGTTATGTCTTCTTGATCAAAACTTTATCAAAGATGAAAAAGTTACCGTTGCTGAATATGTTAAATCACTTGGTGATGTAACTGTAAGTAGCTTTAAAAGAGTTTCTTTAGTGTAATTTTACACATAAATGATAAAAAAGCCTCGCTATTAGCGAGGCTTTTTTATTTTATATTTTTATAAATATTTTCTTTCTATATAAAATAAAAGTAAGTAGCCAAAAGAATATAATATGGCTAATTGCAAATAAAAGTGAACCATTCATATTCCCTGCAATTGGTACAAAAATATTCGTATATAAATAATTATAACCTGTTACTACTTCGCCTTCTGAATTTGTAAACTTCACTAAATAAATTATTGTTTTTGCATAAATTCCTGAAAAAACAAAAATAAATAAAGGATTTGTGCCAAAATGGACAAATGGTTTCGACCATTTACTTAATTTTTTTACATCTATAATCCATAATAAAAAGGCTAAAAATAACATCGCTAAACCACCTGTATATAATACATAAGAACTAGTCCATAATGGCTTATTTATTGGAAATATATATCCCCAAAACCAACCAATAATGGTAATTGCAATTCCATAAATAATCATTTTTTTAATAGCTGAAGTAATCTCAGTTGAAGTATCAATAATTCTTCCCGTAAAATAACCTATGATTACTGTTGCTACTGAAGGAATTGCTGACAATAAACCTTCAGGATCAAAAGGAATTCCGAAGCCTTTATAAATATGGTTTTCACCAAATAATAACAAATCAACTTTACCTACAATATTAGAGGTTAAACTATATACATCATTAGAGCCTCCAAAATAAAGTACCCCCCAATAACCTACTAAAATAAGACTAACAATCACAAACAATTGCTTGTAATTAAATTGCATGCATAAAATAGCTGCAATACCATAAGCAATAGCAATACGTTGCAAAACTCCAAAAAAGCGCAGGTGTTCAAAGTCAAATTTAGGAAACGCATTTAAGAAAATCCCTAATAAAAATATAACTGAAAATCTTTTTAAGACTTTTAAAAGACCTTTTTTAGTAAGCCCTGTACCATACTTTTTAAAAGAGAACCACATTGACACTCCTACAATAAATAAGAAAAACGGAAAAACCAAATCGGTTGGAGTACAACCGTGCCATTTTGCGTGACGTAAAGGCGCATAAACATAACTCCAGCTTCCTGGGTTATTTACCATTATCATTAGAGCAATTGTTAAACCTCTTAAAACATCGAGCGCAATTAACCTTTTTGCTACCATAAAACTATAATTAAGATTTTTTTAGCCCCAATTTGTGACCTGCAATAGCATAATATAAGATAATAATATAACACGGTAATAAAATCCAATAACCCGATGTAGCTGCTTCAGCCGTTGCCGAAGCTTCACTCATACCTTGAGCAATATATTTTATTCTATTCCCATCAACAAACAAGCCATATAATGGAGGGATAATTGCCCCTCCAGCAATTGCCATAATTAATAATGCCGATGCTGTTTTTGTGAATTTACCTAGACCTTTTAATGTCAACGGCCAAACTGCAGGCCAAACTAATGCATTTGCTATTCCTAATGCTGCAACAAAAATAACCGAAGTAAACCCGGTTGTAAACACAATACAAAATGTAAAAATAATACCTAATACAGCACTTAATTTTAAAGCAAAAACCTGATTCATATATTTAGGAATTAAAAAAACACCTAAAGCATAAGTTGCTACCATAGCCATTAATGTAAATGTTGTGAAAAACTTTGCATCCTCTCCAGAAAAGCCTAATGAAATTCCATAAGCAATAATAGTATCTCCTGCAATTACTTCTGCTCCAACATAAACAAACAACGTTAAAACACCCAACCATAAATGTGGAAATTGAAAGATGCTTGTTTTAGCTACTTCACCTTCTTTTGCCTCCTCAATTGGTTCGGCTTCAACATGTGGAAGTGGAGCTTTTCTAATTAAAATACCTAAAACAAATAATACTACAGCCATAATTATATATGGAGTTACTACACTATCTGCCATTGTATCTAATAATTGTGCTTTTTCTGTACTACTAACAGTACTTAATTTATCTTTAATTTCATCAATTCCAGACAATAAAATTGCTCCAAAAATAAGAGAACCTAAAGCACCTGCTATTTTATTTGCAATTCCCATAATTGCAATACGTTTAGCTGCACTATCTATTGGCCCTAAAATTGTAATATATGGGTTTGATGCTGTTTGCAATAAGGTCATTCCTATACCTTGAATAAAAATACCTGATAAAAACACCCAATATGTTCTTGCTTCTGCAGCCGGAATAAAAACCAAAGCTCCTATTGCCATGACTATTAAACCTAACGACATTCCTTTTCTGTAACCTATTTTATTTATAATATAAGAAGCTGGCAAAGCCATTACAACAAAAGAAATATAAGATGCCGATGCTACTAAAAATGATTGGGCTGAAGTTAATTCATTAATGGTTTTCATAAATGGAATTAAAGCTCCATTAATCCACGTAACAAATCCGAAGATAAAAAAGAGACCTGCAATGATTAAAATTGGAATTAGTGTACTGTTTTTGCTACCTGAAGTATGGTTTACATTTGTTGGCATTTGAATGATATAGTATTAAGGTTAATTAAATTTTATGTACTCTTTTATAAAGAATTCTCTAATGTAATATAATAATTTAGAACAATTAATTATTTTCTATAATCAACTTAAAATCATTGCTAAAAGATAGAATTCTTCGTATAAACACATATTAATCAATCAAATTTTTAGTGTTTAATATTTTTTGTTTTGCAAATTGAAGGTAATTTCTACCTATTGGAATTCTTCTATTTGCTATTTCAACTGAATTACCTTCAATAGAGGTAATTTTATTTAATGAAATTGTAAATGACCGATGAATTCTTAAGAATATATGACTGGGAAGCTCTTCAGAAATACTAGTCATTGATTTGTGAACCAAGAAATCGCCAAGTATTGTTATAACTTTAATATAATCTTTTAAACTTTCAATATATAAAATATCGTTTAGTTTAATTTTCATTAATTTTTTATCAACTTTTAAAAATATATAAGGTTCTTCTTTTAAAACAACTTTATTTGATTTTTCATTTTCTAAATTCACTCTGTTTCCTATTTTATTGATAGCCTTTAAAAACCGCCCAAATGGAATTGGTTTTACCAAATAATCTAGCACATCTAAATCAAAACTTTCTACAGCAAATTCTCTATAAGCTGTTGTAATAATAATATAAGGTTTATTTGTTAGTGTTTTTAAAAATTCTAACCCACTCATTTTTGGCATATTTATATCTAAAAAAACCACATCAACTTCATTTTTTTCAATAATTGGTAACGCTGCTACAGCCGAATTAAACGTTGCAATTAATTCCATGTTTTTAAATTTGCTTAAATGATTTTCTATCACTTTAATTGCTAAAGGTTCATCATCAATAATTATACATTTAATTTTCATTGAATTGGTATTTTTAAACGCATGATATAGGTATTTTGAGTGCTTGTAACTTTCAAATTAAAATTATCTTTAAATAATAATTGTAATCTTCTTTTTACATTTTTAATTCCTATTCCATGGGTTGTATTTAATTCACTCAGTTTGTTGTAAGTGTTTTCAACTTTAAAGATAAGCCATTTATTATTTTCATTTTTAAAGTTAATTGTTAGTTGTATTTGTTCATTTTCTTGAGTTCCATGCTTAAAACAATTTTCAATAAAAGGTAAAAAAAGTAATGGAGGCACTTGTATATCCTCTATATCTCCACTAATATTAGTTGTAGATTCTATTTTATCACCATATCGTAACCTTTCTAAATCTAAATAGTTTTGTATATAATTTATTTCATTAAATAAACTAATTAAAGGTTCTTTTGCATCATACAAAACATATTGCATAATATCGGAAAGCTTTAGTACAACACTTGGAGCTACTTCAGATTTTTCCAAAGTTAATGCGTATAAATTATTAAGTGTATTAAAAAAGAAATGTGGCTGAATTTGAGATTTTAAAAAATTCAACTCGGTTCTTAATTGTACTTTTTGAAGTTCTTCAGATCTTTTTCTTTCATAAATCCAGTCGAAAGTAAGTTTAATTGCAGATGCAAATGCAACAACATAAACTTCACCTAAAATAACTGCAATTATATGGTTAAAGGTAAATGCTTGCTGTGTAGTTTCAGCTTCGGGCCAAATATTTTCAGTAACTAAAAAATAATTTAGTTCAGTTCTAATAACGTACACCAAACCAAGTGATAAAATAAATAGAAAAATATACCTTTTGTATTTTTTTGTTAAAATGAATTTTGGAATTAAAAAATAAATATTTACATACACTAAAATTATATGCAATGGAAACTCTACAAGATTAGACTTTAAAGAATACCAGTAATCATCAAAGTAACTTCCCCAACGAATTATATTAAATGTAAAATAACCTACCCAAAAAAAAACATGATATTTTATGGGTATTGTAAAACTAGTATTTTTAAGCCATTTTAATTTCAAAAGTAGAATTTTAAACGTTTGGCATTGCTAAAGCGAGCCAAAAAGTAGCGATTTTTTTTAGGATAGCAAAAGAATTTTATCTAATAAATATGATTTACTAAAAGTAAATTCCCTTAATATTTTAAAAAGTGTTTTTCATTGTTAATTTATGTCGTTTATAGATTATCTTTTAAAAGACACTAATGTTGATTATATGTTTATCATTGCAAAAATTAACTAATCTATTTTAGATATAAAAAATACAATTATTAATCATTATTTTCTCACTCGTTTTTACTTCTGAAGTTATAGCGCAAGAGAAAACCGTTTCCAGTACAATCAAACCCCTTTACTTGGAGTTAATGTTGTCATTAAAGGAAACAACCAAAGGAAGTCAAACAGATTTTGACGGTGGTAATCGTGATGGTGGTAATACAAATGATGTTCAAACCGGTGTAAATCATTTAAATGAACTAGATACTCGAGGCACAATACTTTGGTGGGATATTTCAGGAAGTAATTTCTAAATAAATTTTAAAGTAATTTGATTTTTGTTAATTAATTGTTATTTACAAACGGGAACTAACCATTTCCGTTTGTTTTCATAATACGAAAGCTGCTATTGGTCGAAAATTTTAGACTCTTTTAACCTTGTTAAATATATTTACATTAATATTTTACTCAACTTAAAAAGTTAAAAATGACTGCTATTAATATTCAATACAAACCAGCTGGGCAATTTGAAGATACTAGATTTGAAAAAATACATAATATTGTGTTCTCAAATTCTGAAGAAGGCTCAATTTGTATTGCCGAAGAAATTGCTAATTTAATAAAAGAAAAACAAAAAGAAAACAAACTTTGTATACTTGGTTTAGCTACAGGCTCCTCTCCTATTAAAATTTACGAAGAATTAGTTCGTATGCATAAAGAGGAAGGTTTAAGTTTTGAGAATGTTATTACCTTTAATTTAGATGAATACTTTCCAATGGATAGAAATAGCATTCACAGCTATTTTTATTTTATGCATCAACATTTATTTAACCATATTAATATTAACCCAGAAAATATTCATATTCCTGATGGAACAATTTCTCAAAATGAGTTACATCAATACTGTATAGACTACGATTTAAAGATTAAAGAATATGGAGGCCTAGATTTTCAATTACTAGGAATAGGAAGAACAGGACACATTGGTTTTAATGAACCTGGGTCTCACTATAACTCAGGAACTAGAAGTATTACGTTAGATTATATAACTCGTTCGGATGCAGCACCCTCATTTTTAGGAATTGAAAATGTTCCTAAAAAAGCAATAACAATGGGAATTGGATCGGTTAAAAAAGCAAAAAGAATCGTATTACTAGCTTGGGGACATAATAAATCCGAAATAATTAAAAAAACTATTGAAGGAGAAGTAACTTCAGTAGTACCAGCCACATATTTACAAGAGCATAACAATACTAGTTTCATTTTAAATGATGAAGCATCACAAGAACTCACTCGGTTAAATACTCCTTGGCTTGTTGGGCCGTGTGTATGGAATGAAGAATTAAAAAGTAAAGCCATTGTTTGGTTGTGCCAATTAACTAATAAATCAATCCTTAAACTAACCGATAAAGATTATAATGAGAATGGTATGTCAAGCTTACTATCCCAAGAAGGTAGCTCGTACGATTTAAACATTTTAATGTTCAATAAATTACAACATACCATTACCGGTTGGCCAGGAGGAAAACCAAATGCAGATGATTCATCAAGACCAGAAAGGTCTGATCCTCACAAAAAAAGAGTGCTAATTTTTAGCCCTCACCCTGATGATGATGTTATTTCTATGGGCGGAACTTTTGACAGATTGGTTGAGCAAGGTCATGAGGTTCATATTGTATATCAAACTTCAGGAAATATTGCAGTATCTAATTATGAAGCTTTAAAATATGCTGAAGTAATTAAAGATTTTAATACAACTAATCATAATGTTAATGCAATAATTGATAAAATAAATGTTAACAAAGAAGATTTTGAAGATTCATTAGAAGTTCGACAATTAAAAGGGATCATTAGAAAAAGAGAATCTTTAGCTGCAACAAGGTTTATTGGTGTACCCGACAAAAATGTTCATTTTTTAAACCTTCCTTTTTACGAAACAGGAACAATTAAAAAAAAACCACTAAGTCAAATAGATATAGATATTGTTTCAAAAATAATTGACACTATTAAACCACACCAAATCTATGCCGCTGGTGATTTAGCTGATCCCCACGGAACTCATAAAGTATGCTTAGATGCCATTTTTGCAGCTCTAAAACTTTTAAAACATCATAAATACATGTCAGATTGTTGGGTTTGGTTATATAGAGGTGCTTGGCATGAATGGGACATCCATCAAATTGATATGGCAGTTCCTATGAGCCCTGACCAAGTTTTAAGGAAAAGAAAAGCAATATTCTTTCATCAATCTCAAAAAGATGGTGTAATGTTTCAAGGAAATGACACTCGAGAATTCTGGGTGCGAGCTGAAGAAAGAAATAATGAAACTGCTAAAAAATATCACAAACTTGGTTTGGCAGATTATGCTGCTTTAGAAGCTTTTAAAAGATATTATTTTTAAAAAAAATTAAATGAAAAACACGCTTCTTTTATGTATCTGTTTATTTGCGTTTTCTTACAACGGACAAACTCAAAGCTTAAACTTAATGCCTTGGCCTCAAGAAATTAATATTGGCAACTCTAAACTTACTATAACCCCAAAATTTACAATTGCTATAAATAATAAAAAGAGTAAGAGGATTAATATTGCTACTACAAAATTTTTACGCAGATTAAGTGGTAGAACAGGTGTTTTTTTAGAAAATGGGTTTGCTTTTAACACATCTGAACTTGAAAACGCTACACTTGAAATTACCTATGATTCTATTGGAAAGTTAGAAATTTATGAAGATGAGTCTTATACATTAGTTACTTCAAAAGATAAAATTAAAATAACAGCACCTACAGATATTGGTGTTATTTATGCATTAGAAACCCTATTACAGTCTGTTTCTAACAATGAAAAAGCATATTTTTTTC
>Ga0307989_1000884_pt1 | contig 17579 bp, 12 predicted proteins | sample EllFjometagen185_FD_203164 | JGI IMG/M metagenome (GOLD analysis project Ga0307989, IMG submission 203164) | Marine microbial communities from Ellis Fjord, Antarctic Ocean - #185 | ecosystem: Environmental > Aquatic > Marine > Unclassified | place: Southern Ocean | collected 2014-10-08
GGTTTGGAGGTGGTTTGGAGGTGGTTTGGAGGTGGTTTGGAGGTGGTTTGGAGGTGGTTTGGAGGTGGTTTGGAGGTGGTTTGGAGGTGGTTTGGAGGTGGTTTGGAGCCTGCTTTTACCTGCTTGTTACTTAAAAGCAAAATTTGCAGTATTGGTAAAAAATTAGCAAAATCAGCCATTTTGAGATTTGGTTAAAAGGCAGAAGTGATATAGACAGAAGGCAGAAGAAAAAGCCCGTTAGTAAACTGTATTGTGAATTTCCAACACTTCTGCCTGAGTAGTTACGAAATTTTTCCATACCGTTGCTATTATTGTCATTCCCGCGAAAGCGGGAATCTAGTCTCCGGCATCAAGATCAGCAATCCTACTCCTGGATCCCCGCTTTCGCGAGGATGACAAAGAGAATGAATTTCATGCGATTGCCCTGGTTTTCTGTTTCTGATGGATGACAAGAAGGGTCATTTTTTATAAGATACATTATCCAAATGATATTCCAACCGTATCATTCTTACTTTATTTGTTAATCCATTAATATAATTAGTGCCTGAACAAAAACCCTGTAAAATTCAGCTATTATTCATTTAGCTGACTAAGATTCAAGCTTTCAGTAGTCAGCTTTCAGTTTTAAGTAACTGAAAAAATGTTTGTTTTTCCTGAAGACTGACAGCTGATCACTGATCACTGATGCCTGACAGCTGATAGGCTTTCACACTGAATGTTATTTTTAAAACATGACTATAATTGAAAACAGGGGCTTTTCGTTCAGGCACTATTTAAAAACTCATAAATATAGATGAAAAACAACCTATTGCTGATCGACGGTAGTTCATACATTTTCAGAGCTTTTTATGGTGTCAGAGCTGGATTAACAAATAAAAAAGGGCTCCCGACCAATGCGGTATTTGGTTTTAAGAACATGCTGCTTCAACTGTTAAAACAAGAGAACCCCTCCCACTGTATTATGGTTTTTGACAGACCGGGTCCCACTTTTCGAAATACGATCTATCCCGACTACAAAGCCAATAGAGATGAAGCCCCGGATGATTTGAAAGTCCAGTTTGATCCTATTTACGAATTTAACAGACACCTGAATATGCCCATTGTCTGGAGAGATGGATTTGAAGCTGACGATATCATTGGAAGCCTGGCCAAAATATTTTCACCTCAGATTGAAATTACGATCATTTCCGGCGATAAGGATCTTACCCAGCTGGTTACGGATGAGATTTATATGCTCGATACCATGAAAAACAAGCGATATACCCCCGAATCGGTCAAAGAAAAATTCGGAGTTGGACCGGAAATGATTCATGAATATCTGGCTATGGTTGGAGATTCTTCAGACAATATTCCCGGCGCCAAAGGAGTCGGTCCGAAAACGGCGGTTAAACTTTTTGACAAATTCGGTTCTATCGAAGGAATTTATGAAAACGTCAGTCAGTTAAAAGGGAAACAAAAGGAAAATATAGAATCATCCAGAGCAAATGTGGAAATGAGTTTGAGGCTCACAAAAATTGACTGCAATATGGAATTTGAAGCTCCTTTGGATGATTACGCTCGAAAAGAGCCGGATTTGGAAAAACTGAGCCAATTTTACGAAGAGATGGGATTTCGCCCGGATGATTTTATCACCCTGCATCCGGATGCAGCGGATCGAATTACCGCCGAGGAGAAATCAGAGAAGGAAAATAAAAAGCTGAATTACGATCAATACCAATTGGTAACCACCGAAGAGCAACTGGATCTTCTGCAGAAAACACTTTTACAACAAACTGAAATCGCCATGGACTTTGAAACAAGTTCATTGGCAGCGGTGGAAGCGATGATTGTTGGGATTTCATTTGCCTGGGAAGGGGGTCAGCCGGTTTATATTCCCGTCGACCATGTGGAAAACACCCCCCAACTGCCGCTGACTAAGGTATTGGATATACTATCACCCGTTTTGCAGAAAAAAGATCTTACGATTATCGGTCAAAATATCAAATATGAAATGATGGTATTGGCAAATTACAATATTGAAATCGGGGCAAAAATCCAGGATACCATGATTCAATCCTATCTGCTGGATGCCAATCTGCGACGACATAATCTGAATGAACTGGCTGAAAGACATCTGGACCATCAGATGATCAAGTTTGAAGATGTGGCCGGAAAAGGCAAAAAGCAGATCCCTTTTGCTGAGGTCCCACTGCAGGAGGCTTTACGTTATGCCGCCGAAGATTCTGATGCGACGCTACAAATTCACCATAAACTCTGGCCAAAATTAAATCAGGAAAACCTGGAAGAACTCTACAATGACGTCGAAATGCCTTTATGTCGGACATTGGCAAAGATAGAAACCAATGGGGTAAAAATTAATGTGCCTTACCTGAAATTACTCTGTGATGGTTTAAACTCGGATTTGGAAGGTCTTCGGCAGAAAATCTATTTCCAGGCCGGCGAAGAGTTCAATATTAACTCTCCCCAACAACTGGGGATTGTGTTATTTGAAAAACTAGGGATTGAAGCGGGGAAAAAGAAAACCAAGTCCGGTTATTCAACCGATGCTTCTATTCTGGAAAAAGTCGCCAGAGAAAATCCCATTGCGGATGATTTACTCTCTTACCGAACAAAAAACAAACTGGTTAACACCTATCTGGATGTTCTACCCTCACTGATCAGCGAAAAAACCGGTCGGATTCATACGTCATACAGTCAGACAGTTGCAGCAACCGGGCGATTAAGTTCTCGTAACCCAAACCTGCAAAACATCCCCATTCGAGGAAAAGATGGGAATAAAATCAGAAAAGCCTTTATAGCAGAAAATGACAATCAAATCGTATCTGCTGACTATTCCCAGGTTGAATTGCGATTTCTGGCACATCTTTCCGGAGATGAAGGATTAATCAAAGTATTTCAACGTAACGGTGATATTCACACAGAAACAGCCGCAGCGATTTACAATATATCCAATGAAGAGGTCAGTAGTCATCAAAGATATTCAGCCAAAGCGATTAATTTTGGGATAATTTATGGAATGGGAGCTTTCAGACTTTCCCAGGAAATTGGGGTGAGTAACAAACAGGCAAAGATGTTTATCGAGTCTTATTTTGAAAAATATCCGAAAATAAAATCTTACATGGATGAAACCATCGCGTTTTGTAGAGAACACTCATTTGTGCAGACCATTTTTAACCGAAAGCGAACGATTCCGGATATCAATTCAAAAAACCATCTCGCCCGAACCGCTTCAGAACGAGTGGCTATTAATTCCAGAATTCAAGGCTCTGCAGCTGATCTTATTAAGATTGCCATGATTCAGATTCAAAAAAAGCTGGAGGAAAATCGCTTCCAAACCAAAATGATTATGCAAGTGCATGATGAATTGGTTTTTGAGGCACCCAAAGACGAATGCGCTGAACTAATACCCATGGTTAAGACAATGATGGAAAAGGCAATCACACTGGAGGTTCCCCTGATTGTTGAGATAGCATCCGGTGAAAATTGGCAGGAAGCACATTAATATAAAAACGGTTCAAATATGTATATGTTACCTATTTTAGCAATTGGAATCGGCGGATTTTTTGGAGCTATCAGCCGTTTTCTGGTTTCCAGATGGATGTTTCTCATGCTGGGACCCTCTTTTCCCTACGGCACTTTAACTGTTAATGCCATCGGTTCATTTTTACTGGGATTTCTTTCCCTCTATTTTTCTAAAAACTTTGCCATCGGCGAACTTCCGGTCATTGGAATATTAGTGGGATTTTTAGGTGCCTTTACTACATTTTCGACCTTCAGTTACGAATCCATACTGTTTTTTCAGGAGGGAAACCTGTTGAAAGCCGGAATCAACATTTTGGGTAACTGTCTCATCTGCTTGACGCTTTGTTTTGCAGGGGTTTATCTGGCGAAATCGTAACTATTCAGTAAGACTGAAATTTTAGTTGAAAAATTGTAAAATCAGCCATTTAGAAATAAGAGTAAAAGGCAGAAGTGGACGAGGCAGAAGGCAGAGGAAAGTGCAGGATCGATAAAAGGCTCTGAACGTCTCAACACTTCTTTCTGCCTTCTGCCTAAACTACTTCTGCCTTTTGAGCCAATTATGGAAAAGTTGATACTTTCTTATTTTTTATAGCTGCTCAAATTTTGCTAAATAGTTACACGAAATCTATCTAACCGAATTCAATAAAATGAAAAGAACGACCACCCATCCCAAGCATTACCATTTTTCAGCCATCTGCGGCACCGCAATGGCTTCCCTGGCAGTACTATTGAAAAACCGGGGTCACAAGATTACCGGTTCAGATGAAAATGTATATCCACCGATGTCTGATTTTCTGATAGAAAACCAAATCGAAGTCTCAAAACCGTATCAGGCAAAAAATCTACAGCCCCACCCGGATTATATTGTCCTGGGAAATGCGTTGAGTCGGGGAAATCCTGAGGTGGAATATGCTCTGGAAAACCATCTGCATTATCTTTCGATGGCCGAACTGCTCAAAAACGAATTCATTAGAGGAAATATATCTGTCGTGGCCAGTGGAACCCATGGAAAAACCACCACGACCGCAATTGCCGCCCATGTTTTTACTGCCTGCAACAAACCAACCGGTTTTTTAGTTGGCGGCATTCCGGAAAATTTTGGAACCTCATCTTGTGATGTGGAAAAAGGGGGATATTTTGTCATTGAAGGGGACGAATATGACACCAGTTTATTTGATAAGCGGTCCAAATTTTTTCACTACTTACCGGACCGACTAATATTGTCCAATATAGAATTCGACCATGCAGATATTTTTGATTCAATTGATGATATCAAGAGATCTTTTCGGCTCATGCTGAGGCAGATTCCGCAAAACGGGTTGATTATTGTGAATGGGGATGATGATAACGCCATGGAAGTCGCAAAGTCAGGATACACCCCCTTCGTCTCTTTTGGTATCGGTGTCCAATGTGATGCAGTCATTTCTAATATTGCGCCCAGGACCGGACAACTGGGAATGACATTTGAACTGGACTATCAAAATAAAAAATATCACCTGTCCATCCCTTTGATCGGGGAGTATAATGTCCGCAATGTAACGTCTGTTGTACTGCTCGCACTTCACGAAGGGTTGGAAATCACTGAAATTCAAAATGCGCTGTCATCTTTTAAAAATGTAAAAAGGCGGTTGCAACTGCTCACCCAAAACCAGTCCATTAAGGTATTCGATGATTTTGCCCATCATCCAACGGCCATTTATGAAACATTGAAAGCCGTCCGCCTCGCATGGCCGGATTCAAGAATTCATGCGCTGTTCGAACCGAGAAGTAATACATCTGTTAGAAACATTCATCAGAATCGAATGGCAGCCAGCTTTTCAGATGCGGACACGGTCATCTTTGCCGGACTTTACCGGAAGGATAAGATAGCCCCGGCAGACCGACTGAATCTTGATATAATAATCGAAGAGTTAAAGCACCAACAAAAAACGGTTAAAAGTATAGAAGAGCTTGAAAAAATCGTTCCATACTGTCTGCAATTGGCTCAGCCGGGAGATATATTTATTACAATGAGCAACGGTGCGTTTGGTGGCGTACAACATCAACTGGCGGCAAAACTGGATGAAAAATGGTAGCGTCTAAAGACATTTTTCAGAAACTAAATCAGACTCATCCTATTCTTCGTACTGTCTTTGAAAAGTATTGGACAACCCCATTGCAAGAGTTTGCATCCCATTTGTACCAGAAGAAGCCGGTTTCAATAGAGACGGAACTGCTGGATTCGATTGCTGAAGAACTCTCATCCATGGGGATTAAAAAAGAGTTGATCGAACCCGTTATCCACCAGCTGACACAAACTCCGGTTTTACAAACCGCGCATCATATAACCCCCACCAACGGACCTACTTTTCTCACCATCAATATTATTTCTCTGGCAGGACTAAAGATTGATCAGCCGTATCTGGTTGCGGCCAATTCCGGGGTTGCATTTTCAAACTCTGCCTGGACCGGAGCCCTGAGCTATAACGATTTGAATATTGAACAGTTTTTCCCGGTGACTTCGAAAGCCTATCGAAATGCCATAAAATCCTCTGAAGAGAGAGCACAACACGGAAAAACCGAAAAAAGAATTTCTCTCATTCCTTCCAAACAAAGAGATCAACTGGTTTTTAACACTGCCTTAACTGAATATCAACAAAACCGGTACCAACAATTTACCCCGGATGTAAAAACCCGGGTAAGTCCCCTGGATCTGAACCAGCCCTTTTCACACTGGGCCATGCAATCCTGCCGGAAAATTGAGGAAAAGATCCTCGGCCGAAACATCATGATTTTTGATATCAATAGAGTCATATGCCGGTATTTGGTCAAAGTTCTCTCAAAGGGAAAAGAACACCCGGTGCATCAGCTCTTCTTTCATCCTGAGAGAAGTAATGGAATTTTAGATACCTTTCAGCATCCATCCCTGTTTTTAACTTCTTATAAGGGAAAAAAATCCTATAAAGTTGAACCGTTGTATTGGAAATCAGCAGGAATTGAGGGAGAAAAAACGGGGCATAAAAAAATCAATCCGCAAGATCTTATTGAATCTCTAAGCAAATTTGAATTCTGTCCCGGACTGTTTTTAACTTTTTTTGCGCTGCGTTTTTTAAATGGAATTCGCTGTTTGGGATCATTCAATCAAATTGAATACCTGGAAGACTACCGGGAAAAATGGAGTGCTCTGAACCTGGACTGGCCACTGGATCTGAAATCCGACCCTATGAATTCACTGACAACAGGCAGATTGATGATTGATGGAAAGTTTTTATGGCCGCTGGATTTAGCCATGAAGGGGCAAACACTTGATTTACAAATGTTTGCTAATTTACCGATGCATTCGTTTTGGGAACCTATTGCCAGGAAACTGATATGAAAAGGATCGTATCCTATCTGGTTCTATTTATTTTTTTGGCGCAAATTGCCTTTATGTCTTACCGAATCCCTCAGATTATCTTGACAGGTAGCTCTTTCCCCAAAGAAATTAAACTATCGGCAATCATCGCAGGCTTCTGCTTGGGAATACTGTATATGCTGAAAGATTATAACAGCCCATTCAAGAAGTAACTGTTCCGTGTTCAAAGTTCTGTGTTCAAGGTTCAAGGTTCAAGGTTGTTTAAACAAAACTTGCCCAGATAAACTGGATAAGTACCTTACAAGTTGTTTTCTGCCAAAAAAACGCAGAAAACAACTTGTAAGGTACTAAAAACGATTACCCGAGTAACAGTCAATATATCAATGAATTAGATATGCATGGGAACTGTGAACTGTGAACGGTGAACGGTGAACGGTCACCTCAAGAAAAATCATCCTCGTCGTCTAAACCTTGCGCCCTTAATGCGGCTTTCTGTTTATTCAGTCCAACATAGCAGACACCAATACTGAAAATATAAAGCAGAATCAAAGGTCCCGCCATCAACATCATCGTAAATGGATCAGGTGGTGTCAGCACTGCACTTATTACAAAAACCCCTAATATAGCAACCCGGGCCTGTTTGATCATCAGTTGAGGCGTAACGACTCCCATTCTGGCTAAGATAAATGTTACCAGAGGCATTTCAAAAATACACCCAAACGCAATGAGTAATTTAATCGCAAACCCCAGATATTCCCCAATCGACAGGGAAGGCATAATCTGCCCTAATTGTGTTAAACCAAGGAAGAAATCAAATCCAAAAGGGAACACCACAAAATATCCAAACAGAGCCCCACCGATAAAGAAAATATATGAACCAATGGAAAAAATCCAAAAGACTTTCCTCTCCCCTTTATACATCGCAGGACCCACAAAACCCCAAATTTCAATCAGCAGATAAGGAAATGCGAGAAACAACCCTGCAAAAATAGCCACTTTCATTTGGGCGAAAAAGAGTTCAGGCAGACCGATAAAAACCATTGACGAATGGCTTGATTCTATAGCCGCCTCTGTTTTGCACTGACAATTTAACTGGATAGTTCCTGGTTTTGCATTGGCTATTTGTTGATTGGATACAGGCTCAAATTCCTGATTATTTAAATCAAAAAGCGGTGATGGATCCTTACCCAATAGTACCTGGAAAAACACAAGAAAATCATTCACCCCCTGTTTTAACACCACATCCCAGTTTTCTGTTTTTTCGGCCGTTTTTTTAGGCACTAACTTTTCGGGTTTTACAACTTCAGCTTTGTCTGTTTCTGTTTGTTGAGAAATTACCGGTGGAATTTCCTGGCAACTACAATTGTATGAATTCAGAGAAGAGAGAGGAACTTTCGAATTTGTCGCTTTAGCATTTGATATTGCCGTATATTTTTTAAGCGGAACATCTACTGGTTTTCTTATAATATCAAGAATTTCTTTACGGTAAAAATAGGTAGCCAATACACACAACGTCAACACAATAAAAAAGCGAATCAAGCGGGATCGCAGTTCATCCAAATGATCAATGAATGACATTGCTCCGCCTTGAGTGGTCTTCGTCTTCGTTTTCGTTGGTTCTGATTCTGAACTGGGTTTATTTGTTTCCATAGAAAACTGTAGAAATCCTATTCGTTAATACTACGATCCAGAGAATTTTCATGCGATTGCTTTGCAATGAGAAATCAATTCTATTGTTAATATTCTTTGGAAAGTATAAGTTTTAAATATCAATTCAGCATCAAAATATTGATGCGAATGCCTTTATAAATCAGATTCAAGTGATATTCTTACAGGATTAAGGCATGAAAATATAGCCTCTTGTCCGCAAGTTGGTTATAATCATCAATCAAGTTAGAAACTTACCTGTAAATAAAAAATAAAACCCCCGACCCAGGTTAATCGCTTAAATATCATGAAAATATTATTCCCTTTAAAATGATGGATCAATCAATTGAAGTACGAATGCTAAGCGCATTGGAGATATTCCATTACTCCTATCGTTTTCAGAATAAGCTGTTCATTTTAGCTCTATCTGAAGAGGTGGAACTGGAAGAAATTGTTACTGATTTACGCATTCTCCATAATGCACACATCAAAACCCTGGTTATCTGTGCCAACGATCAAAAACTGAGTGAAACTCTTCAGACCTGGAATGTTAGAGGATGTCCTTTTGAATTTGTGGATAATGTCTTTAGTGACTGTTTGAGCCAAAATCAGTTTCAAACAGTTGAAACAATGCTCACCTCAGATACCATCCCTGTTTTAAGTATAGATAAATCAAAAAAAACGGACTCATTTCAGCTCCTGTTAGACCGGTTCACAATGGACCTGGCATCCCGTTTGACGGTTGAAAAAGTTTTTTTTCTTTCCGATACGGATGGATTGATCGTTGATGAAGGATTTATTTCTCATACGACACCAGATGAAAGTACTCAATATATATCAACCTCGCAAACCATCAATATCGGGCAGGTGCGTTTGAAATATCTGATCGATCAAAACAGACTTTATGGGGTCGATGTGATTTTGCTGGAGGGGAAAAGCGGCTCTCTTTTTCAGGAAATATTTACTCATAGAGGAAGAGGAAGCTTAATTACCAGTGATTATCCTAATATTATCCGCAAGGGAAAAACATCGGATGTCATGGATATTTCCTTATTGATGAAACCCTATGTTCAAACCGGGGCGATTCTGCCGGTGGATGAAAACCAACTGGCCAGGGAAATTGAGAACTATTCTGTTTATACCGTAAATAATTCCATTGTGGCGGCAGCCAAGTTCACTGATTATGGAAATGTTGCGGAGCTGGCGAAATTCTGTACACTTCCTCGATACCAGGGAAAAGGCCGAGCAAAAGAGCTGGCAGAGAAACTGATTGAAAATGCGAAAGAGATGCAAAAAGAGTATCTTTTCGCGCTGAGCATTGAGCCTAGAATGTTTAATTTTTTTAAAAATCTGGGATTTGAAGAGTCTGACAGAGAAAGCCTGCCAAAAAAGTGGAAACAAAACTATGATCTCTCAAGACCATCAAAAGCCTTTTGTTACCAAATGTAGAATTCCCAAAGCCAAGTGTTTGTTTCGTTGCAAAATCCGATAGCAAGGCATTGTATTTAAAGAAGGCAGAAGTGGACAAGGCAGAAGGCAGAAAGAAGTGCTGAGACGTTCAGAGCCTTTTACTTTTATTTCTAAATGGCTGATTTTTCAATTTTTCAACTAAAATTTCATGTCTTACTGAATAGTTACGATAATTTATTAAAAACGGAATTTTTGAATTAAACCAACTCCTTTTTGTAAGTTGATTGAATTCAGTTCAACAACTTTTCCGCTTTAATCAAAAAGAATAAATGGTAAATTGAGATCCAGGCGCATTTTAAATTTACCAATGTCAGTCAAGCCGTATAAATACCCTGCTCAGCATTATCCCGTTTAATAAATCAAGGTTATTTGAAATTTTTTACCTTTTAATTACAGCTATTTAAAGTTTTAACCCATCTCAATTTAGTCTAAAAATAGTTGACATAGATATGTACTTGTCCTCGTTTTCCTTTCCAAATAGCTGGTCATTTACTCCAGATGTTATAAAATTAGAGATTACTCTCAAAAAAGGGTCCACCCCTTTTTTATTTTTTGACTATATAAAAACCGGTTATGATTGTTAGACTATTTCCACTTCTTTTAACAGCATTTTTATCTGGATTCGTGTTTTTGGGACCATCGATCACACAGTCATCAACTCAGAAACAATTCGAATTCAATAGCAATTCAATATCTGTTGAAGAAATTGGTAAGGCCCATACCTATATTTCTCACATTCTGAAGTATTCAACAGATGATAAAATTCCTCTCCCTTTGATTTTAGCGATTATTAAAGCAGAATCAAACTTTAATCCTCAAGCAGTCAGTCGGAAAGGTGCACTGGGCTTAATGCAACTCATGCCAGAAACAGCAATGGATGAGTATAACAAATTGAATGTCAGCACTTCATCCTTGAAGCTTAATCATCATCTGCTAAATTCTCCGGAACTTAATATCCTGCTTGGAATCAATCATCTTAAATATGTTGAGGAACGATTTTCAGGCATCAAGAACCCCGGATTGAAAAGAAAGCTCATGATTGCCGCATACAATTCAGGATTGCGAAGAGTAAAACTGGCATTTGAATGCCGAAGCTATTCTTGTGTTGTGAATAGAGTCAATAAATACGGAATTAGATATGTCAATCAGTCAATTGAAAGACTGCCCAGCGAGACAAGAAGTTACGTAATTATTGTTAACCGATCATTTAAATACTATTCAGAATTGATATAGCGACCTGTATCGTTCATTTTTCGATCTAATCCGCTGATATTTTATCCCAATTAAGTTGCATCAATTGATTCTGCCAATTCACCAACGCCAGTTCTGATAGATATAACCGTTTATCCTTCTTTTTTAATTTCTTTTCCCCGGAATAGGGTGTGATCAAACCAAAATTACTATTCATCGGTTGGAAACGATCTTTAGACGCTGTCATTAAGTAGTTTACTAATGCGCCAATCATCGTATGAGGATCCGGTTGAGGCGCCGTTATACCTGTTATCTCAGCAAAAATACACATTGCGACCCATATCCCCATGGATGCGGATTCAACATATCCTTCAACACCGGTGATCTGTCCACTTAAGTAGATCCCTTTTTGCTTTTCCAGCTCGAGATTTGCCTTCAGGTGTTTTGGAGCATTTACGTAGGTATTTCGGTGCATGCTACCCAATCTGGCAAATTCACATTTTTCCAGTCCGGGTATCTGTCTAAATACACGTTCCTGTTCAGACCATACCATTCTGGTCTGACATCCAACCAGATTGAACAAAGTTCCCGACATATTTTCCTGACGCAGCTGCAACACCGCATAGGGTTGTTCTCCACTCCTCGGATCAATCAGACCTACCGGTTTCATGGGACCAAAGGATAGCGTATCCGGTCCTCTGGATGCCATGACTTCCACTGGAAGACATCCTTCAAAATGTTTCGCCTGTTCAAATGAATTAAATGGAACCTTTTCGGAACTCACCAGATTATCCATTAAACGGTAATATTCCACTCTATTCATGGGACAATTGATATAATCAGAATCTCCCTTGCCATATCTGGATGCTTTAAACGCGACCGTCATATCCACTGAATCGGTAAATACCACCGGCGCAATGGCATCATAGAAAAAAAGTCCATCATCATCCAACAGACTAAACAGAGAAGCGGATAAATCATCTGAAGTTAACGGCCCCGTTGCAAGAATAATATGGGAATGTTCCTTTTTGAGAGATAATATATCTTTGACTTCAATATTCTGCCTTGTGATTTGAGGACAAGCAGACAATTGCTGATCGATATCTTTGGAAAAACATTCCCGATCTACTGCCAGCGCCTGACCTGCCGGCAGTGAATTGTTTTTAGCCGATTTTACAATCAGTGATCCAGCCAGCTCCATTTCAGACTTTAGCAGCCCATGAGCATTAGAAACATCCAGAGATTTTAAAGAATTACTGCATACCAGTTCTGCCGGAAGTGCCGTTTTATGCGCGGGTGTTGTTACTTTAGGGCGCATTTCGTATAAGGTGACAGGAATCCCTCTCATTGCCAGTTGCCATGCTGCTTCACAACCGGCTAATCCTGCTCCGACCACCCCTATACTGACGTTATTTTCCGTTGACATATATTATAGTTCCTTAAAATGGAACATCTTGATTATCATCATCTTCATCTAACCAGGCAGGGGGTTCAACCAAACCAGAGTTACTACTGGAATCACTGGAAGAACTGTTTTGAGCTGATTGATTGTCCGCTTTTAGAATTCTCCATGCTTGTAGTGTATTAAAATATTTAACTTCTCCTTTGGGATCTGTCCATTTACGACCTTTCAGATTGAAATGAACATCAATTTCATCTCCGGCAGAATAATTGTCAATAATTCCACATTTATCCTGGATGAGTTCAAACTTAATAAACTCTGGATATTGTGGATTTTCAGCAAACTCAACTACAAATTCCCTTTTTTTAAACTTGTCTGAAATCTGTTGGGGCGAAAAAATCTCAAGCAATTTGGCTTTAATATTCATAATTATAATTTTGAGTTTAGGTAATAAAATGCATTAAAAAATGTAACTATTCGGCAAAATTTGATCAGTTATAAAAAATACGAAAGTATCAACTTTTCCATTATTGGCTCAAAAAGCAGAAGTGGACAAGGCAGAAAGAAGTGCTGAGACGTTCAGAGCCTTTTACTCTTATTTCTAAATTGCTGATTTTTCGATTTTTCAATAAAAATTCCTGTTTTACTTTTAAGTAACAAGCAGGCAAAAACAGGCCCCAAACTACCTCCAATCAGGTCCCTGAGCGAAGTCGAAGGGACTCTTTCAGAACACTTTGTCCCTTCGACTTCGCTCAGGGACCTTGTAAGTGAGAAACAAGCAAGAACAAGCTCCAAACTACCACGATTCTGTGATTTAAAGCTTGTTACTTTTAATTTTGTGCGGGCTCGCCCGTTGGCACACTGAATAGTTACAAAAAAATTATGGAAGACTGAACTATTTTACTCACAAAAAACCGTTTTTGGCATAAATCGTGATTATCTTTAATTGACTAAAAATTCCTTAAATGAACCGCCTGATGATTGACTTAAAAGCTAATTTACTAAAAACGTTAATCATTGTTTAAAGAAAATCCTTTTTTCCGGAAACTGGTATGAATACTTCACAAATCTCTTCTTCAGGTATGGAGCAATTAAAAAATGCTACTAAAAACTCCGTAAACCGTAAAGAACCACAGACAGAAAAAAAAGCCGGACTCGAAAGTTCTACCGCACAGTCAAAGAAATCAAACAAGAGCAACAAAGCTGAATTAATGTCTTCGTTGAAAAATAGTGAAAAACCATCGAAACCCAATTCCAGAAATAAATCAGATTCTCCGGAAATCAATGAGTATATGAAGATGATTTCTCGGTTTGAAAACAAAGTAAACAAAAATGAAATGGGTGAAGCGGATTTGGGGAAAATAATTTCTGCTTTGGAAGAGAGAATTATGGCCATGACAGCTCAACAGAAAATTAAACTTAAAGAATTCAGTGTATTTAAAGAAAAAGGAATTGAAAATACCAAAGGAATGAAAGATACGCTGATGAAGATGTTTGCGAATGAAGCAAAAAGAGATCAATTATTCGATTTCCTGAAAAATCCTGATTTTCTATCTTTATTGATGAGCAACCCAAACAAACCCGATACATATACACCTTCAACAGTAAAGGAAAATATTGTTGCGCAGGATAAAGCCTCATCGAAATCAACTAATCCGGTAAAACCGCAACCACCGAAAAACATTAACGTGTCATAATGAACATTTAATTTCAAAGCGGATACTCGATCAGTGATTAAGCCAATGACCAAAAACCGATTTCCAATTCTACTCATTCTTCTTTTACTTTTACTTTTAAATATATCCGCTTGTAAAACTGAAGATGATACCGATGATGTTGAAATGTCATCTCTGATTGGATCGATCACACCTGCTGACAAATCAAGCACGGCAACCTTAAAAAACTCAATCAGTATTACCTTTAAGGAAGCAATGGATGCTTCAACAATCACCACAAACACTGCTGATACTAACTGTACAGGTTCTATTCAGGTCTCTGCAGACAACTTTGCGACCTGTGTTCAAATGGCTGACCAACCCACCGCTGATTCAGCAGCACTGACTTTTACCCTGACACCAGCCGCCAATTTTCAATACTGCGCCGCACATAAAATAAAAATAACATCTGCTGCCTATTACAATTTTGGGCTGGGATTTTATCCGGAATATATTTCTCCAAATGGTTTCAGCACCCAAATCAGCTATTCCGGAACCGGCACAGACATAATTGATTCCAGTGCCATATACAACGGTGCAAATTTAAGCTGTAGTTTTGATCTGGGAGCGTCGACTAAAGATATCTATTTTGTGATGACCAATGACACCTCCAGTGACATTGCCAGCCCGACCCGTATCATTTCTTCGGTCAACACAATGCTGACAAACAATTATTCATTCAACAAAAAAACGCTATATTCAGATAAAGAATCCATTGATCTGATTGAATATGCCAGAGATAATGGCATTGGTCTGAGGGGAATACCTGCTGCAACTAATTTTAAACCCAACCTTATTCAGGATCAGCAAACCTCATTTCTGGGTAATCTGCTATTCTTAACCCCCTCTGAACCGGTTTATTCTTCTCTTGAAGATACTCATACCTTTAAGAATAGCTCAACGACAGACACTATTTCAGCAACCCTTAAAAAAATTATCACTGATGGAACCATCACTTTGAATCTATGGGTGTCAAACGATTCATGGGATACCGGCTGTGGAAAAGCCTACTGCCTGACACAAACCATGATTGATAGTTATGGCAATCAATTTCTACAATCCGGCAGCAATAATGATATTTATGATTGGATTTCAAATGTTTACGGAGTACCTTGGGGCAATCACAATTATCCCACTCAGCTTATTGACTCATCAGCAGCTCTGCAAATCGATATTCTCTTTTTTGATATTAGCAACGATAATTCAACTACGGGCGGTTACTTAGGTTTCTCCTGGTCCAAGGATAACTATTTAAGTAGCAGTATCAACTACTCCAATGAACGTCTGATCTTTTATATGGACTCCGTCCTCTCGGCAACACCGGAAGGTGGAACCTGGGAAATATCAGACGAATGGCCAGCTGAAATGGTATCCACCCTGGCACATGAATTTCAACACATGATTCATTTCTACCAGAAAACCATCGCCCAGGCGGATGGAAAGAATACCGATACCTATCTAAATGAAATGATGTCAATGGTTGCTGAAGATCTGATTGCCACCAAATTGCAGGTAAATGGTCCCAGAGGTGTCAGCTATGCAGACGGAACCGCAGGAAGTGCCGACAATGATAATGGAAGATTGCCGCGTTATAACTATCACAATTATATCGGCATCAGCGACTGGTCCAACTCATTATCAAACTATGCGATCAACTATGCTTTCGGCGCTTATCTGGTGAGGAATTTTGGCGGGGCGACTTTGCTTCAAAAAATCATGCAGAATGATAAAACAGATTTCCAAATGGTAACCACAGCACTATCGGAGCTGGGGTATAACGAGAGCACAGGCTCTATTCTTCAAAAATGGGGAATCGCTGTGGTTCAGTCTGACGAAACTTCCGATACTGCAGGTTACCAGTACAATATCAAAAACTATTATACATCAACGTTAAATAGTATTGATTACAAAATGGGTTCCATTAACATGCACAATTACAAATTTAGAACGTTAACCGGACCCCAATTTTTCACTCCCTCCGACATCAGTTCCCAAGGCGGTCACTTTAAAATGTCAAACACCTTTATTTTAGCCGGAGATGATCGTACCGGTGCCTTTACTCAAACGGTAAGCAAGTCTGATAAAGTTACCCTGTCTATTGTTATAAAATAGTGCCTGAACGAAAAACCAATGTTTTCCTATCAGTCTTCAGACATCAGTCTTCAGTAAAAAAGCATGTTTTCAGTCTCTTAAAAACTGACATCTGATAACTGAATACTGAAATCTTCGTTCCCGGGGACTAGCCCTTACAGGATAAGTACCTTAACTAATATGCGACGGCAAACAACACTTTTTGAGGCGAAGGATTACCCGTAAAAATACATTTTCCGGGTTTGCCCTTTTCTGATTCAGGCAATACCCTGATTGTTGCTTTGGTATCTGATTGTATTTTATTCGCAGAATCTTTTGTGCCGTCCCAATGTGCTAATACGAATCCACCTTTGGTTTTTATTGCCTTTTTGAATTCATCATATGTATCAACCGAAACGGTGTGCTCATCCCTAAATGAAACCGCTTTTTGATACATGTCTGTTTGAATACTTTCGAGTGTATCAAAAACCTTATCCGCCATTTCATTAACCGCACAAGGGGTTTTCTCGCGGTTATCTCTACGAACCAACATGCCACCTTCTTTATCAACATCTTTGGGTCCCACTTCAATTCTTAGGGGAACTCCTTTTTGAATCCAGGTAAAGAATTTGTCACCAGGTCTCATATTTTCCCTGAAATCAATCTTTACATTTCTTTTTCCCAGTTTTTCTTCCAATACTGCAAGAATTTTATCCGCGTGACCTAATACGGCAGATTTCTCTTCATCTGTTTTATAAATGGGAACAATTACCACCTTCGTTCCAGCCAATCGGGGAGGAATAATGATACCATCGTCATCTCCATGAGTCATGATCAGTCCGCCAATCATCCGGGTTGAAGCTCCCCAACTGGTTGTCCAGGCAAAATCAAAATTGTTGCTACGGTCTAAAAACTGAATTTCACACGCTTTGGCAAAATTTTGACCCAGATTATGAGAGGTTCCGGATTGCAGTGCTTTCTTATCCTGCATCATCGCCTCCAGCGTATAGGTTGTAACCGCACCAGGAAACTTTTCATGTTCCGGCTTTTTCCCGGTAATCACAGGAATAGCACAAATATCTTCCAGAAATACCCGATAGACTTCCAGCATTTTTAATGTTTCTTCTTCGGCCTCTTCAGCTGTTTCATGGGCAGTATGCCCTTCCTGCCATAAAAATTCGGACGTTCTTAAAAAGAGCCGCGTCCGTTTTTCCCAGCGCATCACACT
>Ga0307989_1000885_pt1 | contig 17578 bp, 14 predicted proteins | sample EllFjometagen185_FD_203164 | JGI IMG/M metagenome (GOLD analysis project Ga0307989, IMG submission 203164) | Marine microbial communities from Ellis Fjord, Antarctic Ocean - #185 | ecosystem: Environmental > Aquatic > Marine > Unclassified | place: Southern Ocean | collected 2014-10-08
GAACAATATCTTTTGGTATCTCCTGCAGTTCATACCTTGGATTACCATACATTTTCACCGGTACATACTTTGTATTGGGCCCGAAACTCACTGTTTTATAGCTCTGGCTACCGGTGCATCTGTTCGGGCACTGTCTGCAGGCATCTTTGTTTGCATACACTGTGTTTTTTCCGCGCATTTTAATCCGGTTTAATATATTTCCCATAGGACAGGTTACTGTTCCGTCAGCATTCAGTATGAAACAGCTAAGCTGATTGTGTTCCTGACCCTCTACACTTACAACGGTATCTTCGAAACAATCAGGCAGCACACCTGCTTCAAGACATTTCTTTATGTCTTCAGTTTTTGTTGATGATTTGGTTTCTTCAGAGATTTCAGATTCTTTGTATTCAAGATTGTATAACCGTTCTGTTTTATCATATTTGAGGGCAACCTGGGGAACCGTCCCATTATATATACACTTTAATATGTCCTGCCTACTGTCATATCCTTTGTCTGCAACAACCTCAATAGTGCTTGTTTCAAGTGTTTTCTTTGCTTTTTCAGCAACCTGATTCAAAAGCCCCTAGTCCATGCAATTGTTTGTAACTTCATACTCTGCTATCAGGTGGCTTCCACCATCAACTGCTGTTTGTACATTGTATGAGCAGTGGTAACCGTCTTTGCCGTGCATAACTCTGGCCTCAGGGTCAGTTGTCAGAATCTGAGTTTCGCCGGTTTTGTTAAGAGTTTCATTAAAACCTACATATTTTTTCCTGCGCTGATTTAGTTTTTCTATGAACCCCTTGATTTCTTCCTCTGTATATTCCCTGTCATCATCTTCACTTTCGTCATTCATGTCCATCTGGGTAAGATATCTAGATATATTGGCATCAATTCTCTTTATTCTTTCTGCAAGTGTTTTTTTGTTGTATGAATTCATTTTTGAATTTACTGCTTTGATTTTAGTGCCATCTATTGCTATGAGCTGTTTTTCATAGAGGCTGAGTTCACGGCATATATCAGCAAACGCTTTAAAAACCAATTTAATGGATATTCTGTTATCTTTTCTAAAATCTGAGATTGTGCGAAAATCCGGAACAAGTCTATTCAAGAGAAAGAATACTTCAATATTTCTGCCACACTCAGCCATAAGTTTACGACTGGAACGAACACCATTGAAGTATCCATATATGTATAGCTTGAGAATATCCCTTGGATCATATCCGTGACGCCCTGTTTTTTTTGGTGCAGAGCGAATGAATCCAAGTTCATCTATATTCATTCCGTCAATGAAAGAATCAATGACACGAACGGGATTATTTTGACTGATGATGTCATCAATACAGTCGGGGAGCATGGTTTTTTGTTTTCTGGGTTGTCCTGAAATGTACGGCATGTTTTACCTCTGCTTAAGTATATGTCTATTATACCATATTCGTTAGATATATAACATAATATTCGGACAGTCTGGCCACGCATGAACCGAGCACTTGTAAACAACTGCTTTTAAATTTTTAGGATGTTTTTATCTTATTTATAGTCGGTTTCAACTATCTCATCATACTTGTCAGCTAAAATATTCAGTTCATTGTCCTTTCCCAGTAACCAATGATAATTTGTCCGCCAATACCGATTTCTTTTATTAGTTTCACTCATAAATACTACCTTCAAATTAATAGCCTATATGTGACAAAATTATTTTATCATCTTTTCTTGAAAAACTCATACTTCTATTCTTTAACCGGAAACCAGTTTTTTGTTTTATTCGCTATTCTAACAAGTGTAAGCATTATTGGAACTTCCACAAGAACTCCTACAATCGTGACTAGCGCAGCCGGCGATTGCAAACCAAATATAGATATCGCAACAGCTACTGCAAGTTCAAAGAAATTGCTTGCGCCTATCATTGCCCCAGGTGCAGCTATATTATGCGGTAGTTTCCACTTCTTCGCCCAAAGGTATGCGATGAAAAAAATTAAAAACGTTTGTATTGTAAGTGGAACTGCTATCAATAATATATCCAATGGTTGTTCGATGATTTTTCTGCCCTGAAAAGAGAAGATTATTATTAGGGTCAGTAACAGGCCAATAATTGTTATATTATCAAACTTAGGGATGAATTTCTTCTCTAGATATTCAATCCCCTTTTTCTTTGTTAAAATGCTTCTTGTTAACCATCCGGCAGACAAAGGTATAACCACAAATAATACAACAGATAAAAATAGTGTTGCCCATGGTACGCCTACGCCTTCAACACCAATACCCCCAAACATGAAAAGCAGCCCTACGATTGGCGCAAAAGCAGGAAGAATTATAAGATCATTAGTAGCAACTTGAACAAGAGTATGTGTTGGATTCCCGTTAGTAAGATGACTCCACACAAATACCATAGCCGTACAAGGCGCAGCTCCAAGTAAAATTGCACCCGCTAGGTAATCTCTCGCTAGCTCTTGCGGGATAAACGTTTTAAAGATGATAAAGAAAAACACATATGATATACCAAACATGGTAAAGGGCTTAATAATCCAATTCGTTATCCATGTTATAACCAATCCTTTTGGATTCCTCCCAACATTTTTTATGCTCGCAAAGTCTACTTTAAGCATCATAGGATAAATCATTAGCCAAATAAGTATGCCTACTGGAATAGACACATTATAATATTCAAATTTACCAAGAAACTCTGGGATACCGGGTAACCATAGCCCAATTATAATTCCCAATCCCATACATAAAATTACCCAAAGAGTTAAATATTTTTCAAAGATTCCTAAGCTACTGCCTGTTGTCTTTTCCATTACATCTCTCCCCTATCTTTAAATTAATATCTAATGATTCATTTATTTCTAGTATCTCTTCATACAGCCGCTTTGCGTATTCAACACCAGGTGATGATAAGGAATAATAGGTCCACTTTCCCTCTCTCTACTGCATATGAATCGAGCGCTTGTAAACAACTACTTTTAAATTTTTGGATTTTTTTCTTATTTATAGTCGGTTTCAACTATCTCATCGTACTTGTCAGCTAAAATATTCAGTTCATTGTCTTTACCCAGTAAATAATGATCAAAAAACTGTAATAAAAAATCCTTTTGTATTTCAATGGACCTTGAGCTGTCTATTGTTCCAGACATGCCAATGATTCGACTTATAGGCTCGAACATATACATCATTGTAAAATCCTTATGGCTAGTTCCATTTAACTGATACATCTTAGTTACTGTTTTATCCGAATCTGCAATAATTTTTAGATATTTTCTATTCGCATGATTCTGCCACTGTTCACTGCTTATAAATATACTTGGTGTGCTTAACCCTTGATTCAGTAAATTTTCTTCTATTGGTTCCACCCAGGGGTCGAACCCAAAAACAGCATCCATTCGATCATCAATCATTGCTAGCTGCGTAATACCTCCACCACCTGTAGAATGACCAATAGCTCCTATCATATCGATATTGATGCGACCTTCAAACATTCCAGAAAAACCTGAGGTGTCTTCTAACTTATTCAAATCTTTTGTATTGGTATAATTATCAAGTCTAACCTGTCCTGCGGCTAACTTTTCAATTGTATTGATAGTTAACTCGGCATCCAATGCATAGGTTGTAACAAGCTTATTAGAGTAAGCAGAGAAATCATCTACTGTGCTGGCATCAGGTAATGCATTTGGATCAACCTTTTTAACAGTTCCGTCATTAAATACCGTTGCTAGAGAACCATAAGTATGATCTATACTTGCTACAATATAACCATTACTCGCCAGCATTTCACAAAAATCTGTATGTATATTTCTAAAACCAAACCATCCGTGTGAAACTACAATAATCGGATAATTTGACTTATCGTCACTTAGAGTTGCATACAAGTAACTATTGGAATCAATTCTGGCTGTATATCTAAGTAAAAAGCCGGGCATACCGGCAAAAGACGGTATACCAGAAGCCACTTTCACCCCATCATTAAGCCACTTTGCTCTATCTAATCCGTCTGTGCTATCTGTCGGATACCACAGCTGAATCCGAATCTTTCTTGGTTCACCGATTGTATCGCCATAAATTTCTATCCTGTTTTCATCAACTATATCCATAGAAAAGGTACCAACCTCATAGCTACCACTAGGCTTTTCAATGTGATTATATGGAAATAATATAATTAGTATTAAAGAAATAATGAGACCTAAAATCCACAGAATCGATTTCCAATTTCTTTTTTCTTTATTGCGTTTCGGGCCTTTTCCTAATCTATTTATTATGAAGACAACTAACTCAAAAGCTATGAAAAGGTAGACCAAGTACATCTGCCATCTTATCCCTTGTATAACGATATGTATAACAAACAATGACAACATGAGAATTAGAAATAATTCTCTCCTACGATTGCCAATCCAAAACCGCGCTGCGATTGCAATAATACATGTTATTGTTATGATGAACTCCATAATTTCCTCCAAATTTTTGAAACTAACTCTATTCTATATATTCATTGCTTAGGACCAAATATCAATGTCGTTTAATTTTGCAAGAAAACGGTGTTTTAAAAATGCTGTTTTCTGGCGGAAATCTCGCCCATTCGATCTTAGCAGATTGTCTAAATTTTTAACACGTTCCTATACATGCTACTCGGTTTTTTGCGCCAGAACCATATATTTGAATAACCTTGGAAACTCACTTATCAGTGCTAACGGTATGTTTAGAATTTTACCATCATATGCTAAGTTCTTCATGGAAAACCGTATCCCCATGTCCAGTTTATCTAACACTTTCGTCATGCTCTTTGACCTCACATTTTGTCCTGCTTTGACTTCAATTGGAAGCACAATATCATCAAATTGGGTTGTAAAATCAATTTCGTAATTGTCGTTTGCCCAATAATATATATTCTCTGGATATGTGGCAGTAAGTTCCTGTAAAACAAAATTTTCAGTCATAGCCCCTTTGAATGGTATGTTTTCATTCTGTGTAAGATTCATCAATGATGAGGCTGGATAGTCAGCCATCTTTCTGAGCAGCCCAATATCAGGCATATATATTTTAAAACGGTTTTCTACTTCATAACTTTTCAACGGGATTTTATATTTGTTTACCATTGTAGTTTTAATTAAATAATTCCCACAAATTAACCACTGCAGAGCATTTTCGTATTCTCTTGATCTAGCACTTTTTTTAACATCACTGTATTTAAATTTCCTATTCTCTCGTGATAACTGAGACACTATTGAATTCCATATTCCAATTATCTTCGGAACCATTATCGCAGGTGGATATTTTGAAAAATCTCTAAAATATGCATTAATAATGTTATTCTGTATAGAAGATATTTTTTCTACATCCTTGAATTCCAACCATGTCTTTACTACCTCAGGCATACCCCCTACTACAAAATATTCAAGTAAATAACTGCTCAATTTATTTAGTATTGATTCCGGTATAGCTTCAATGGAACTAATGCTTTCGATATAATCTACCAGCATATTCTGATCAAGGGCCATAAGGTACTCTTTAAATATCATGGGCTTAAGTTCAATTAACTCTACGTTGCCGACTGGAAACGAATCTCCTTTTGACAATGCAATTCCTAGATACGAACCAGCACCAATAATAAAGTAATCTTCAGAATCTTCATTAAAATACTTGAGTGAATTTAATGCTTCATTACATTCCTGAATTTCATCAAAGAATATTAGGGTATTTGATGGGTCTATTTTCTTTTCTAATAAAATTGACAATTCAAAAAGGATTTTTTTTGGATCCTTAGATTTTATAAATACATCGCTATAATTAGACTCAATATCAAAATTCACATAAACAAAGTTATCAAAATACTTTTCACCAAAATCCCTGACACTCCAGGTTTTACCAACTTGCCGAATGCCGTTTAAAAGCAGTGGTTTTCTGCTATTCTGGTTCTTCCATATTAATAATTTATTCTCAATTAAGCGCTTCACACAATCACCTCACATGTATTATATAACAATAATCGTGATATTTCCACGTTTTTTATATGCTAATTCGTGATATCTACACGTTTTACGAGTTTCTTTATGCTTTGGCGCATTTTCATTTTATGGTTTGGCACATTTGTATTTTGCGCCAGAACCTATTTTACATAAATTCGATATCAATGTTATATTGAAAAATATTTCTTCGAATACTGTCTTATCATAATATCACTCTTCTATATCAATTCGTTCTCCACAATTCGGGCAGGTTCTAATCTTATCTCTCTTCATCTCAGACATAAATCCAGAACTAATAATACCTGTTGGTAATGCAACCAATCCTATACCTGAAATAGCAATAACAGATGCAAAAATCTTTCCTATAGCAGTAATTGGATATATATCTCCATAACCAACTGTTGTTAATGTTGCTATCGCCCACCAAAATGAAGCTACAATATTCGGAAACTTATCTGGTTGAACTGCATTCTCCATGTAATAGATTAATGTTGATGATATCATTATTATGAATACCATTATGAAAACAGTAGCAATAAGCTCTTCTTTCTTTCGTTTAACAACCTTTGAAATAAGATTTAGGGCACTTGAATATCTATTAAATTTGAAAACTCTGAATAATCTAAGTAGCCTTAGTACCCATAGGAATCTTAAATCAATAGGTATTATCATCGGTAAATAAAAGTCCCCTATTTAATTTTGATACATTTAAGTCATCAAAATTTTCAAAAAAAGTAGTGGGGAGATTGCTAAAGCAAAGTATCCCAACCAGTTTAAATACTGCAACTATTGCTCTTGGGGTGTTTATTGTTAATTACTTTATATTGAAATTTTCAAATACTTCTACTATTGCTGCTTATGGTATAGCCATGAGAATTGAACAAATGGCTCTATTACCTGCCATGGGACTAAATTCTGCAGCTCTTACAATTACGGGACAAAATTATGGAGCAAAACTATATGATAGGATCTTTGAACTGCGAAAAAAGGCATTGATTATTGGTGTATCCATTATGATCATTGGTGGATTGATTATCTATCCATTAGCGCCATCTCTCATTGGCTTTTTTAATAAAGATCCCGAAGTTATACGAGCAGGAACTGTTTATCTTCGAATAGAATTTTTTGCACTTCCAACCTATGTAATACTAGGTATATTACTGTCCATTATGCAGGGTATTAAAAAACCAGGATTTGCAGTATATATTGGTTTGTATAGACAAATTATTATGCCCATCCCGTTATACTATTTACTAGGCAATGTTTTAGGTCTTGGTGTTAGTGGAATTTGGTGGGGAATTGTCTTTCTGACATGGTCATCTGTAATAGCTACTTATATTTATAGCAGACGACAATTGAATTTGTTATAGGACTATTCTGTTTTTATAAATAACCAGATTCTAGTATAATAAATGTAACTTTAAGCGTTAAATCAGACAGCTTGTATATTTGAATGTATATGTTAGAAATGTTTTATACTTCCCTTTTTTTCTACTGATATAATATGATTAAGATTAGCTCTTAAATCAAACAACCTAGATATTTAAAATTGCTTAGATAAATTGAGGGGTGAAGTATGACAAAAGAACAAGCCTTTAAAATTATAGAATTAGACCGTACCGTTTCCAAAGATAAAATAAAAGCTAGGTATGAAAATCTAATGAGAGATGCAAAGTTTAATAAGTCGGTTGATACAGAATTAATAACAGAAGCCTATGATATAATTATGGATGTTGAATGGACTGGGTACGATCCTTCTGTATATTCAGTAAAAGGAATAAATAAGAAGAAAATCATCAACTTTATTTATTACTATAAGTGGCATGTTTTGTCTATTTCATTAATCGCTCTGATTCTCCTTACTACAACTCTTTTGGTTATATTTGGTAATCCAACCCCTGACTATAGTATAACTATATTAGGAGGCACAGTATTAGAAAGGCCAAATGCAGCTTCTGATCACTATACTGAACTCCTTGATGTTGACCATGTGCAGCTGAGTATTTTTACAGTAGGAGAATTCGCTGATGGCCAAGTAGGCTTAACGGGTATGAATTCGCTCAGATTTGATATGGCAAGCGGTGATTCAGATATATACCTACTGTCAGATGATTTTGCAAAATTCCTTTCCTACGAAGGAGCTGCCAAAGACCTTACCCCTCTACTGGAAAAAGCAGGGGTTCCCCTAACAGACGAAAATATTATTTGGTGGTACAACGAAGATGGCGAAGACATTGCAGCTGCATACAGATATGGTAGCTCTGATATCATTAGCCAGTGTTTTTCTGGGTTTATACCAGACTGCTTTCTTATTCCATTTAGAGCGGATTTTACAGAATTAACCGATGTCATGATAAATGACTTAATTTGTAGCGATGTTGATTAATATATAGCAGGTGCATAATGAAAAAAGCAATTTTTATAATATTGGCAGTAACCACATTATCTCTTTTCTTTGGATGTACTATGAGAGAAGTTGATTTCAAGGAAGAAAATATGGGGTTTACTGATAATCGGATTGGATCAGTTCCAGATACTGGCACATACCTCGCGCCAGTTAAGTTTGCAGGGTACTGGGGATTCATCGATCAAAATGGCAATTTTATAATCGAGCCAAATTTCGCTAATGCACGTCCATTTTCAGATGGTCTGGCTCTTGTTAATAGTGAAAAAGGCTGGGGTTTTATAAATGATACAGGAGAATACATCATTGGGCCTGGTATATCTGCAGCATTACCATTTTCTGAAGGATTTGCAGCAGTCAGAACAGGAAATAAGTGGGGATATATTGATACTGCTGGTAATACAGTAATTGAACCAATGTTCTTCGGAGTGGAACCTTTTTCTGAGGGTCTTGCTGTTGTTTCATTAGATGGGATAAACAAAGGATTTATTGATATACAAGGCAATATAGTGATTGAACCAGTTTATGATATCGCGCTTAGCTTCTCTGATGGAGTATCATTTGTTTATCCTTATCACAATGGTCCAGACCCCTCAATCAAAAGTGCATATATTTCTCATGACGGAAGCCTTGTATTACAACCAACATTAAAAGGTTATAGTTTTGGCTCGTTTACAGAGGGCCTTGGCATAGTCTACCACCAGTCAGATCTTTTATATGGATATATGAATATTAATGGAGAAATAGTTATTGAACCTTCCTTTTTAATGGCCTTACCTTTTAACGAGGACATAGCAGCCATTAATTACCAGGGAGCATTTGGTTACATTGATAAATCTGGTAGCTTCATAATCAAGCCTAACTATGAAAACACCAAAACAATATATTGTGGAATGGCCCCAGTGGCTTATTACAAAGATGAATGTGGCTTCTTAGATTCAAATGGATTGCTGATAATTGATTTTGAATTTCAAGACACGCAACATTTCTCGAAAGTAGATTGATGAGTGTTTGTGAAAAAGCTATTACTTGTTTTTTTATTCTTGATAAACTTAGTATTTCATTTACAGCTTCAACAAATAAATATGTTCTCCCTCATCTATTCCTATTTTATGGAAACCTAGTTTTTCCAATAGTCGAATTGAAGGGGTGTTTTCAGGTAAGACCCCTGCCATAATCTGAGAAAACCCTTGTTCTTTTATCCAATCGATAACTCCGTTTGCTACTTCAAAAGCATACCCCTGTCTTGCAAACAGCGGATCTATTGTATATCCTATCCAAAAACTATTTTCACTCTGCTTTAGGTAAAAATCACCAATTAGGCAGTTGTCATTTTTTTGTATTACAGCTAGTTGTACTCCTGCTACAAAAGTATTGTTTCCAAATAATTTTTCTTTGTATTCATCTCTGGATAAACCCTTGAATCCTTGATATTTCATCCACTTTTCATTATTTCTATAGACCATAAGAGCATCTATATCATTCTCTTCAAATAATCTAATCAAGCATCTTTTTGTTTCAATATACATGGACATAAATACTATACTATCCCTTCTTTTAGTGCCATTATACTATAAAGATTGGTGCAAATAATTTTATCGAAGTCTATATGTTATTATCTCAATGTCTTGAAACCAATTTACCAATTCATTAGGATTTAGTATACTAAGCTGAGATAATAACTTTAGGAGCATTCAAATGGTTTCATTCCCACGCACAGAAGTATCAGGCATCTCCCTTCCAAGAATATTGATAGGAAGCAACTGGATGCTGGGCTTTAGTCACACCAGCACATCTGCAGATAGTATGATTAAACAGCGTTTTTCTACAAAAGAAAGGGTTGCAGAAGTTATTGAAGCGTATCTTGAATACGACATTAACGCAATTATGGCTCCTTTTTATAATAATGATGTGCTCTTTGATGGAATCCGCCTTGCAGAAGATCATACTGGTAAAAAAGTCATCTTAATTGATACTCCGATAATTGATGTGGGTGATTCCAAGGCTTCTCGTGTATCAGCAAGGAAAATAATAGAAGATGCTGGAAAAAAAGACTGTGATTTTTGTCTTATCCATCATTCTTGTGCAGAGCAACTTGTCAACAAACTTCACGGCACAATAGACAGACTTCCTGATTATACAGAAATGATAAGAGACAATGGTATGATCCCAGGTCTCTCAGCACACATGCCTGAGTTGATTCAATATTCAGACCAAAATGAGTATGATGTACAAACCTATGTTCAATTGTATAATTGCATAGGATTTCTGATGCAAGTCGAGGTTGAAGCTGTAAGTCGGATTATACACAATGCTAAGAAACCTGTAATGACTATAAAATCCATGGCCGCAGGCCGGGTATCTCCATATGTTGGAATAACTTTTTCTTTTTCTACTATTAGACCATGTGATATGGTTACTATAGGAGCTTACACACCGGCAGAAGTTCATGAGGACGTTGAAATAGCTTTGGCAGCAATTGAGCACCGCTATCCCAATATGGAAACGAGAAATAGTCCAAACAAGACCAATGTACTTGGCTGATATTGATTTTAGATAAATAACTGGAGTATGTTATGAAATTTTCCATATGTCTGGATGCTGTATTCAATAATAAAGACTTTTTTGAAAGTGCAAGACTTGTGAAAGAAGCAGGTTTTAATACTATTGAATTTTGGTCTTGGTGGGATAAGGATATAGATGCAATTCTCAACCTAAAAAAGGAATTAGACTTAAAAATCCAGACCTTTTGTGTGCCATTTATCAGTCTTGTTGATCCTACAAAAAGGCAAAACTATCTAGATGAACTTAAGAAATCTATTGAAGTTGCTAAGAAACTTGACTGTAATACTTTTATAAGTCAAGTTGGTAATAATATTCCCGAATTTACCAAAGAAAAACAGATGGGATCTATTATTTATGGACTGAAATCATGTGTTCCATCTCTTAAGGCATCTGGGATAACCTTGGTGTTTGAACCATTGAATACCAAAGTTGATCATAAAGGATATTTCTTAACTTCATCGAAAGATGCATTTCATATAGCAAACATGATAAACAGCCCTAATATCAAGGTCCTTTACGATATATATCATCAACTTGTGATGGGTGAAAACCCTATAGAAGAAATTTTACCGAACATTGGGAATATTGGTCACTTTCATGCTGCCGGTTATCCGGGAAGACATGAATTGGATTCTGGGCAATTTTCTTATATGAAACTTTTCAAATCAATTGATGAGACAAATTATACCGACTGTATTGGGATTGAATATTTTCCACTTTCTGATCCATTAATAGGATTAAAAAATCTTCTTACTCAAACTTGATAGCACATAATAGTTTGGACTGCTATTTTAGTGTTATCAATTTCAAGCCAAAAATTCACGCTGTATCAATTTTTGCAATTCATCTATTTCCTTGAAACACTCTATTAGAAAAACTTCTTCAAGATGGCTCAATTTACCTGGATCAATCCAGTTGTCCATTTGCTGATTATGCTCATAGGCTTCAGCCTGGTTCCATAAACGCATCTGAGTCAATGTCTCATAAGCTGCAACTATGTCTCTATGCTTTGAATCTAAAATTATACCTAAACTTTTTATAGCATCAAGTTGACGTAAAGTATTTGATTCTCTTATTTCGTTTTTCATGGCATATAAACGAGCAAAACAAACAATGGCTGTAGCAGGAGTCTTGACATCTATCATTCCTGAATGATCTTTCCCACCTAATTTTAAAATATTACCAAATAAGCGTAATGGTGTTTTAAAGATTAGGGTATTTTGTGCAACTTGCGATAAAAAGAATGGTGTTTCCTGTATTTCAAAAGAAATAAAATCATATAGCTCAGTTGCTAAGTCTGGATCTCCGGCTACTGTACGAAAATCAAATAGAATACTAAATTCTACAACTTTTTGTGGGTCGGAATTACGAATCCAATCTTCAAAGTACGATTTCCAGATTGATAAGGGTTTACACCATTCAGGATTACTGGCCATTTTTTCACCGCTGCACTTCTTATATCCTGCAAGCTCCAAAGCATCACATACCATGGTGCCAAGTTTTAAAAAATATTTCTCTATGTCTTTCTTATTTTCTTCGCCTGTCGGTTTATATATTATTGCATTATCCTGATCGCTAAAAAGGGTTTGAGATTGCCTTCCATGGCTACCAAGTGCTAAAAATGTAAAAGGCGCCGGTGGATTTCCAATTTCCTTAATACTAAGTTCAATAATTTTCTGTGTAACTAAATCGGTTATTTGCGAAATCATATAAGCAATTGCAATTGATGACGTTCCGTTTTCCAATAGAGGAACAACAAGGTCATATGTTCTTTTCCGCAAATTTACAACTTCATTAATATGATAAGCGTTTTTTATCGAGTCTGTTAAATCCGATGAAACACTGTCGGGAATATCCAGCAATCGACTCAAAGCTATATGTGAACTCGCGTTTTCTACTATCTCATCGGAGCGCTTTATAAGAATCATAAAACCAAATTTGGGGTCATTTAATCCAATTTTTACAGTCATATTGCAGCTTAGCAGCGTTCCGTCGCTTCGTCTTAAAACACCACTTATTATACTTGGCGTTTCATTTTTATGACCTTTAGATAAATAGTCTAGCCACTTTGTGTTTGCTTTGGTATCAGGAAAAATGTCTTGTAAATCCAATAATTCTATTTTATCAGCTGTACAACCAATAAATTCATACATCACTGTATTTGCGTATCTACAATGACCGTCATACACAAACAATGCCCCTTCAGAAGCAGCTTCACTAAGTGACTGATAACGCTCTATGGACTCAAGCAGTAATTTTTCGGCTTCAATACGGGATTTTTCCAAAAGTATACTCTGTCGAATCAAATACAGAAGCAAAAGAAGAACTATGGCTATTATAGAAATAGATATTTTGACTATATTATTTCGCAAAATGTCAATTTCAGCTTGCACATCATTTACATAAATACCTGTGCCGATAACCCATCCCCAGGGTTCAAACAATCTTATATAAGATTCTTTTGGTTCCTGTCGGTCAGGGTCATCTTTCCATTGCCATACGTAACTTATATACCCTTCCCCTTTTTCTAAAACAAGTTCTGAAAAAGCCACAAATATCCTTGTACCCTGAGCATCTTGATAGTCAGTGACATCCTGATTAATTAAATCTTTTCTGTATGGATGCATTAGTATTCGAGGAGAAGTGTCCTGCAACCAGAAATAATCTTTGTTCTCGACACCATACCTCATTGCCTCTATGCGGTCTTTTGCTAGGGTTTGCGCTTGTTCCAATGATAATTGGTTGTTTTCAACTTCTTCTGCGGCTTCATTTAAAACTCCCCAGGCAACTTGTGTTAGTTGCCTGATGTTTTCGCGTTTTCTTTCCATCAAAGTATCTTCAAAATATGGCAGAAGGAATACAAATAAGGCAACTATAAACAATGTAAGGGTCAGAATTGCTGGCAGGAAAATATTTATGAAAAATGAGAACCATTGTGTTTTTTGTTTCTTCGGTAATTTCAGTGGCTGTGAAGTTGTATCCTCGATAAACTTAAATGATGCATTAATGAGAGCATCACGAAATGAATTCCAATACTCCCTTTTTATAGTAATGCCTGGATCAAATCCCTTTGGTAAGTGATAATCGGTGCCTGCCGACACAAGCAAGTCATAATCTGTTGCAATTTCAAGTAATTTTTCTTCTTGTTTAGAAGAATTTGGTCCATAAAAGGCCTCAATACCATCTAACCCAAGTTTTTTCAATTCATCAATCCTTCCCCGTATTTTTTGAATGTCGGGTTCAGTCTGGAAAGGATGTGCTAAAAAGACTAAGCCTCCGGATACATGAATAAGTTCAATAATTTCTGATGCGTTCCTAAATGTCTGGATTGCACCACTATTAATAGCATCAATATTATTAATTTTTTCACTTAGCATGTCGATTAACTCATGATATTCAGGGTTAAATCCGTATGCAAGAAGATGTATAATTTTCTTTTTGTGTTCTGTAGTAATCTCAAGTCCTGATATATATCCAATGTTATGCTTTTTTAGTGACCATTGAAATGAAGACGTTCCGGCTAAGGTGTTGTGATCCGTTAGCGCTGCATATTTAACTCCAGAATCGGATAGCTTTTTCGCTATTTTTTCTGGTGTTAATGCCCCATCGCTAAATGAAGAATGGCAGTGTAAGTCAACACATATTTGATCCTGTATTCCATCATTTATATCGTTGTCCTTATTTATCGATTTTTTCTGAACCCGATCAAACATAATATAATATCTTTACCTTCCAATCAACACAAACGACATCTGGGCAACTTGCTATTGTCAATCATGCATTTCATGATAGTACCCCCCTCTTGGACTATCAGTATATGGTCATCTGCCTGCATGCACAAGTACTGTCTATAGTGCAATGGAAGCATCTATATATTTATACTATCAAACTATATTATGTAAAACAAGCATTGTACTTGGTAGGAAATGACCTGGGCAATTTTCACAGAACCTAAGTATGAAATACAAAAACTATGGGAGCGAATCTATTCTGAGTGGTTTCTTACATCAGAATATGTGTAAGTTGAGGGACCTGGTTTTGAGATGTATTATGGTATGACCAGACATGCATTTGACGAAATTTGGATACCTATAAAGAAAAAACAGCGTCTGGTGTAACTGCACCAGACGCTGTGTATACATGCTTTTAGTTTTATCTCATTAGCCATCCGCCATTGACATCCAATGTCTGTCCGGTGATATATCCGGCCTCATCACTAGCTAAAAATACCGCAGCTGCCGCGATGTCAGATACTTTTCCAATTCCTAATGGCACTCCAGCTTCTAGTTTAGCAATCTCCTCTTTGGGTCTGGCGCGTAAAAGCTCTGTAGCTGTCAGCCCTGGAGCAATATTGTTCACCGTGATATTAAACTGTGCTGCTGTACGTGCCAGAGTCTTGCCGAATCCTATCTGACCAGCTTTACTAGCACCATAATGTACCGAGCCGTTCATAGTACCCTGATGAGCTGCCAATGATGATATATTGATTATTCTACCATAGTTGCGTTCTTTCATCATCAGCATAGCCTGTCTGCTGCACAAGAATGTACCATCGATGTTTATACCCATAATCTTTTTCCATTCATCATAAGATGTGTCGAATATATCCTGGTTGATGTTGGTACCTGCGTTGTTTATAAGGATATCAATGTATCCCCATTCCTTTTTGATATAATCAAACATATCTGCTACATCTTTTTCATCTGCAACATTGCACTTTATACAAAGAGGTTTTTTACCCAGCTTTTCTATTTCTTTGACAACTTTCGCCGCTGCTGCTTGATCACTTACATAATTCACAGCAACAAGTGCACCTTGCTTTGCAAAAGTTATGGCCATCGCCTTACCAATACCTCTGGAAGAACCGGTAATGAGAACCTTTTTGTCAGTCAATTCAAACATAATTGCCTTTCCTTGATACTCTAACTATTTTTTATATGTTCAACCATTTTCTTAAGCACTGTTGTATCATTTTCACATGGGATAGAACAACCAATTGCTGCAATGGCTTTCGATTTTCCACACTCTTTGAGCATGATATCAGCATTTTCGTTCAATGCGTCCAAAGATGCACGGCTTACTTTCAACTGGTCCATACCACCCATTACAATTTTCCCTGTTTTGTCTTTTACTTCTTGTAATGATGGATTTGTTTCGCTGCGGTCAGCATATGAAATTACATCAACCGGATAATCTTCCATGCCTTCTGTGTATATGCTTTGGCCGCATATGTGTAAAACATTAAATTTAGAAACATCTTTAATAGCATTCAAAATTTTGATTGTCTGAGGTTTAATGAACTTTAAATATGTTTCATAACCACCAGGTACTAATTCATCACTCCCTTGAATTGCCAGAAATACTCCGGCTGCTCCGGCTTTTACTGTTGCCTTTACATAGTCAACTACAAAATCGCCCAATCGGTCTAATGCTTCAAGCAATTCTTTTTCACAGGTCTGTGTTAATCCATATTGATATTCTCCACATACATGACGAACTAGCTGCTGCCATGGATCAAACTGTGTATCAATAACATATACTTCATCACCAACTGCATGCACTATCTTTTTAATAGCTTTTGTTTGCTCTATTATTGTGTCATCTTCCGGAGTAACATACCCTACTTTTTTCAGTCCTTCAGCATCTTTAACTACATCGTATCCTTCTGGGTATGGGTAGTGGTAGTCATTCATAACTTTCAATAAATCTAAATCGAAAAACTTATAAAATTCAATAATTGTATCTGCATAGGCTTCCCCTGAAGTAAATTGATTGCCAAAATGATACCAAAATGTAAACGGCGTTCTATCAGGCGATTTACCTGCCAATACTGCATCAATACGTTCTTTTTTATTCATAATGAGTCTCCCTAAAATTTTATCCACAACAATTGTATTTTATTTATATTTAACAAACAATTACTATTTCTTCTTATGTGTGGACTTTTTTATTTTTTTATTGAAAACATAACAAGGGGGTAGGTCCAGCACTTTCGCTTATGCTTTGATTTTAAAGCTTTTTCAGAATATATTCAATATTTTAAAGAAATTCTGCAATTTATTGTCTCTTTTAGATATAGCTCCCCCTTTCCCCCAAATATTTCTTCTTTATTCAATTACCATAATTCTATCCGCTATTGAAAATCAGGTTCTTATCATACTTTAATAAATACAAACCTTTTAGTAGTAATCTGACTAATTCCTTTTGTATTATTACAGTATTTCTTATTCGTCTTTCTTTAAATAATTGAAATAAATTTGATGCAATAAAAATTAAATATAGAATGGCTTCAACTGCATTTCCACCATGTATAAAGCAATGTCCCAGCGCTGCTTCAGTTTTTAAATTATTGAAGACTCTATTTTCTATGTGCCATCTCGCCTTTATAATTTTATACAATGTCTTTAACGACATATCTAAACAAGTGGTTACAATCAGAATTTGAGATCTATCTTTATCATCCTTTTTCTTTGCAAACTTTACATATCTCAAAGGTTGTTCCACTCCTCTCATATAAAACGTTTCTTCATATACCTCAATCACATCAGTTTTATTGTTCCAAATTTCTATCCTATCCATTTTGTTTACTATCCTCTTAACATGCTTGATTGAATTGTTATTGTTCTTCTTAACCCTTATAACTGCATCTACGCCAGCTTCAATACAACAA
>Ga0307989_1000886_pt1 | contig 17563 bp, 6 predicted proteins | sample EllFjometagen185_FD_203164 | JGI IMG/M metagenome (GOLD analysis project Ga0307989, IMG submission 203164) | Marine microbial communities from Ellis Fjord, Antarctic Ocean - #185 | ecosystem: Environmental > Aquatic > Marine > Unclassified | place: Southern Ocean | collected 2014-10-08
AAGTATTGAATTATTTAAAGGGAAAAGCGCATGAACACTAAATCGATGGAATGGCTTACAGATTGGCTAATTGGGCTCGGAGTAGAACAAACTTCCGCGATATATTTGAAATTAGTAATACTACTAGCTATTCTTTATGTTTTTTCTTACGTCACCAATCTCATTGTAAAAAAGATTCTTATCCGTTCTATCCAATCAGCAATCAAAAAAACTAGAAGTGTATGGGATGATGCTCTGGTGGAAAATGGAGTTTTTATTTCACTTTCTCAGATTGCACCGGCTATCGTAATATATTTGGCTACTCCTTATATATTTGAGGATTTCTCTGGCGCAAGTCCTTATGTTTTGAGATTAGTGAATGCTTATATCAGCACTATTTTTATTGTTGTTATTATCAATCTCCTGAACACGCTAAAGTACTATTTCGAAAACACAAAGATATTTAAGGACAATCCTTTAGATAGTTATTTCCAGTTAGTTAAAATCGCCATTTATATTATAGGCGGTATAATTATTCTATCATTCCTTCTGAATAAATCCCCGTTATACTTTTTTAGTGCTTTAGGGGCAATGACAGTTGTTTTGCTATTGATATTTAAAGACACCCTGATGGGATTTGTGGCAAGCATACAGCTTTCAGCGAATAATATGATACAGATAGGTGATTGGGTCTCCATGCCAAAATATAGTGCAGATGGTGATGTTATTGAGATGAACCTAACAACCATTAAGATCCAAAATTGGGATAAAACAATTACTACTATCCCACCTTATGCATTTATTTCAGAGTCCTTCAAGAACTGGAGAGGCATGTCGGACTCAGGAGGCAGAAGGATAAAACGGTCCTTAAATGTTAAGATCAGCAGCATAAAATTCTGCACCGAGGACATGCTGGAACGATTTAAAAAGTTTCAACTGATCAAAGATTATGTTGAAGAAAAAAGCATTAAAATTGAGGAGTATAATAAAGAAAACAAGATAGATAAATCCCATTTGATCAACGGAAGACATTTAACTAATATTGGTATCTTCAGAGTATATGCAGAAGCTTATGTGAAAAACAACCCTGATATTAACCTTAATATGACCTGTATGGTAAGGCAATTACTTCCTACAGAAAAAGGTCTTCCAATCGAAATCTACACATTCAGCAATCGTCAGGAATGGGAGATATATGAAGGGATCATGTCAGATATGTTCGATCATCTTATTGCAGCAGTACCTGAATTTGAACTCGAAGTATTTCAAAACCCTACAGGGACCGATTTCAGGAAGTTGTAATAGTGATGTTAAAATTATAACGATTGCGGAGAACCCCAAGTAGTTACCAGTTACTTATTATATAAAGAGGTGGGCGGCGTCAGACCAATTCGGTTCTTTTGAGTTAAAAATAACAATATAGCTGCAATAGTTCAAAACATGAGATTGTCATTTGCCATATTATTCTAGGGCATTAGAAGATTATACCCTACACTGGTACTGTGAAAAAAGTCAAGCTGGTTCAGCAGCTTCAAACTCAGTATTTGCATCAAATACAGGGTAAACATCAATACTTTTATAAATGGTCACTTTTTAGTCACTGACTCCTCACAAACCCCTATATCGGTTTATATACAAGATCTTAAAACTGGATTTCTAATCCGTAGGAAACAGGCTCGGTCCTGTCCTCGCTAATACAACTAATGTCAGGTTGTTTTTAAAAAGCTGGCCATCACTGCCTACCGTTAATCTCGAGTCTACGTTCTTGCCGATTCTTTTGCCCTTTTGATCATCTTATGCAGACTGGCTCGATTCATGTTGAGCGCTCGAGCAGCCTGACTCACATTGTTCTTATGAACCAGCATAAGACGTTGAATAAAATCTGATTCTATTTCTCGTTTAGCCCTATCTGAAGCCATTTTCCGTGCCTGCTCCAGTGATTCTAAAGTCAGGTTAAATTCGATTGAAAGTTTGTTCTTTGTACGCTTGTCTGGTAGAGAGAAATCTTCCTCCAGGATTGTTTGTTGTTCTGAAAGAATTAGAGCTCTGGATATCGTGTTACGCAATTCCCGAATATTTCCTGGCCATGAATAGGAACTCAATGCAGTATAGGCATCTCGACTGATTGCCTTTGGCTGGAGTTTAGCATCCAAGCTGGCCAATTTCAAAAAATGATCTGCCAGAGCAGGGATATCTTTAATGCGCTTTCTTAGTGGAGGCACTTTTAGCTGGAGCACATCAAGCCGATAGTAAAGATCCTCTCGAAAGGAGCCTTGTTCCACGAGATTTTCAAGATCCTGATTGGTAGCTGCAATTATCCTTACATCCGCCTTGGCAATTGAATTGCTACCAATACGACTGAATTCCTTCTCCTGCAGGACGCGCAGGAGTTTAACCTGCGACTCCAGACCTAAATCTGCAATCTCATCAAGGAATAAAATACCCCCCTCAGCGACTTCAAATCTTCCTGCCCTGCGTTGGGTGGCGCCTGTGAATGAGCCTTTTTCATGTCCAAATAATTCACTCTCAATCAAGTCCTTAGGAATGGCAGCACAATTAACTGAAATAAATGGCTTATGACGTCGATCACTACGCATGTGGATTTGATAAGCAACCAACTCTTTGCCCGTACCACTTTCGCCAGTAATCAAAACCGGAAAAGTATTCTCCGCCAATCGATTTATCTGATGTCGGAGATGTTCCATACCGGCACTCGTGCCAATCATTTCGTTAAATTTATCTTTTTGACCTTCCTGGAGGAGGTCTACTTGACTCTGTAGCTGATACTGTTTCAGGGATCTCTCTATAATTAACTCAAGCTCACTCATTCGGGGAGTTTTTGAAATATAATCTACTGCACCATCTCTGATTGCCTGAATGGCAGTATCCACAGATGCGTGATCGGTGATCATTATTACCGGTATGCGGGCATCCTCGGATTTAATTTTTTTTAGCACATCTAAACCGCTACTACTGCCAAGCATAAGGTCCAATAAGATGATTTCGGGTGGTTCCTCACGAAGGGAGTGAAGTCCTTCTGCTTCACTAAAAGCAACGCTCAACGAGAATTTGTTTTCAAGAAGAATACTCAGGTCTTCAACAAAGTCTTTGTCATCATCGATAATTAGGATTTTTGGTTTCATAATTATCTCACTCCCTTATGTAGGTCTATCGTAAATGTAGTCAATCCCTGATCATGTGGTGGATCCAAGCTGATCGTGGCAGCATATTTCTTTAGTATCTCTCTGGCCTGAAAAAGTCCAAGACCGGAACCTCCAGAGCCTGACCATCCTGGTTCGAAGATTTTTTCGGCTATATCTTCACCAATACCGCTCCCAGCATCCATGATTTGAATTCTTACGCGTGGCGCTAATTCAAAAAGTCTTATCCTCAGTATTTTTCGCTTCTGGTTGGTAAGTGCCCTACTCGCATTCCTGATACAATTCTCCATAATTGCTGTTAAATCATTTTGCGAGATAAGCGCGGCTTCTCCTTCGGGTAAATCAAATAGTAGCTCAACGTTTATTTTTTGTTTATTAAGATCCTCTTCCATAGATCGGATGAGCTGCTTGATAATGAAATGGGGTTTAGAGCTATATTGGGCATAAATATCCTGTTTAAAAATTCGGATTGTATTTAAGAGAGTTGACAAACGATTAGACAATAAACGTGCATCGCCATTCCAACTACTTTGACTGCTATGGAATGCTATTAGATCACTACTCAGCAGTTCTAATTCTGATTTGATATCTCCCATCGATGAATGAGCCTCATGATCATCTGAAGTTTCAAAAAGTAGCTCCTTGATTGCAGGTAGGGTTAGGTTAAGAAAAGTTTCAACACGTTCCACAATCCGCTCACTTAATTTTGATTTTGAAGCTGACTCATAATTCTGAAAATAAAGGATGAGACTATTAATGTTTTTGAGTGCCCATTCCCCATGAGCGAAAATCATCACTTTTTGCAGAGGAGTCGTATCTTTTTGGGGCTTCTCCAGACGCTTGGTCAATGCCTCATAACCAAGATGGAGCAGCAGTACGCCAAGATTAACAGATTGAGCGACACCCAGAGGCAATATGATTGTGACCCAAATTTTGCCAAAATCACTCACATAAAATAGGATGAGATAGAGCAATAAATTTAATGTCCCAGATCCGTGAACAACAATCTCACTCCATTCAGAACGCTTCCTCATATATCTCATAAAATAGTATTGCCCAAAGAGATTTATCATGAGTCCGAGAAGTCCCAGCGCAATTCGAGGCGTATTCACAATCCGCTTGATGTATTTCTTAATTGCATATGAATAGGCTTTGATCCCCACATACTCCGGTAGATTCAAAGTGGTCCCCGCTGGTACATCCAGATACTCTATAATCTGACCGTGAGATGAAATTAAAATGAGATCAACCGATTTGTGGTTGCCCATTCCGAAATGAATGTCTGAAGCATTGAAGGCGAGCGGGTTGGAATTACTCGCACGACTCTGACGTCGGCCAAGGATAGCGGATGGTTCACCGAGATGTCCAGACTTATAGAAAAGCGCATAGCTAGAATTGTTAGGGTGAAAGCCAGATGAACCCGTTTGCCTGATGAGTACGAAGTTGCTACTATCATGATCATTAATCCATAATTTGTTGGTGCCTCTTCGAAATCCAAAGATATCAATATCCCCATCTCCTTCTAAATCGCCAAGGCAGCTACCAATTATTGGAGGTCTATTCAGCCCGGGATTAGATTGGTTCTCTTGAAAGCTTTGTCCCCCGTTATTTAGGAAAAGAAAATTTCGTTTTGAGGTTCGTGCAATGGATGTCAAGAAAATATCAATGAATCCATCATTATTAAAGTCAGCAAGATTAACATACTGCCCCTTGTACTTTGCAGAGTCTTCTTGCGCCAGGAGTTGATCATCTCGTTGCACAAAGATACCATCATTATTCTCAAATATTTGAAGCACTTCTCCCTTCGCAGTTCGGAAGATATCCATATCACCATCATTGTCATAATCGCCCTGGGCAATGCCGTAGGTATCGGTCCGCTGGGAGTCAGCCAAATTTAAGCCTTCACTGTATGTGGTGCTTCCATCGCTATTTATTTGGACGACCTTATCAGCAGACCAAAACTTTGACATGTAGTAAGTCTTCTCTACTTGAGCCCTGCTGGAAATCTCTGTAATTCCTTTAAACCAGGATGAGCCGAAAGCTTGAAAAGCTGAATCCTGTTCTACTAGCTTCAAGCCCACTTCGTTTTCAATCAGTCGGATTGTTCCAGGATGACTGCCGGCTGATTTAAATGAAATCAAAAAGATATCAGGATCTTTATCAAAGTCCGGATCACTAAGCAATAGTTGTGCAGGAGCTCTATCGATGTCCAAATTTTTAATACTTTGTGTATGTTTTAGGAGAGGAGTTTGATCAATTTGAAATAATATGTCCAAATTGTGATCCTGCTCTGACTGATATACAATTGCCAGGTCAACGGATCCTTCCTGGTCAAAATCGCCTGGGGTAAAGGCCAGCGGATCGTCGATGTTGAGCAGCCCTGCTCCAAAGCTAATATCAGAAAATAGGGAGCCCCCATGGTTGCGATAGAGACGGGGAGGATAGAAATGATCATAGTTAAGCGCAAAGAGATCAAGATCTTGATCGTTGTCCAGATTTAGGAAGGCAGCTCCAACCGTATTGCCACTGCTGCTTCCTTCAACAGATACTATATCGGCAATATTATGAAAGTGCAGCCCTGATTGAGTCTGCATTCGAGTAAGCAATCCCTTGTCACCGCTGATATACAAGACACCAGCTGAATCAGGCATAAGGGTCGAAATCTGGTGTGGAGGATAGTTTATCTTATGCTGCCAGGTACTTTCAATAAGATGGTACATCTCATTATCAAATGAAATGCCATAAAAGATATCATCCCCTGAGTTTCTATTTGTCTGAAAGAGCCTAGTAGGGGCTTTGGCAAGAGAAACAGGAGCAATAGTTTGATCTTTAATTTGAAAAATGCGGCCATCAACAAGGATGCAGGAAATGCCATGGGGATTTGGATCGAATAATGTGACAATATCATGGCCCGCCCAGGTAGAATCAAAGTACTGTGTAAACGTGCCGTCTGATGTATGTAAATAAACACCTGAATTGCGTGTTCCCAACCAGAGTGAGTCGGTGTTATAACTTATAGCAGATAAGATATGAGTATTGATTGGTGACTCAATCTCCCTAGCAATCCCATCCTTGTAGTGAAATAGTGTTGCCCAATCACCAAAGCCCCATGCGCCACCGGAATGGTCTGAAGTGAAGTGTATTACTGGAACGCTTGCTTGATAATTTATTTGCCGCCATTCACCTTGAGAGTATTCGAAAAAGTTAGATTCATAGTTAACTCGAGAAACGATTGATGCATAGGGTGTTGTATCCACAATTGAATAATGTATTGAGGAATTACTTGGATGAGGTGGTGGATAGATTTGATCCCATTTATCATCATGCAATTTCACTAAATTCGAATTTTCAAGGCGTATCCAAATATTATTATTGTCAACAATGCTCACTAACCGGAGAATCTGTTCATGGAAGGGATTCTCAATGCTCTGCCAGGCTGCATTCAGTTCAATTCCCTGGAATCCAAGAATAATGAGCAGTAGTTGTAAACCATTTTTAATCAAGCGCATAATCTTCAAATATAGCGACAGTGTCGCCGTGCCAGGCAACAAATTTGAGTCTGTGAAATAAATATCAAAAATATCTCTACCGAACTAATCGTGGGAGCGATGCTGATGTGGCATTGCTATTGTGTCCCATTCATGTGATCGAATAAGGGAAACGCAACTTTTAGGTCTGATAATATGTGTGGGATGTTATGAAATGGATTACAGCGTGTACTTGCACTTTTCTTGCTGCTCTATATGTGTGTCACTATATAAATAAAAGCCCCTGATTTTAAGGTCAGGGGCTTTTTACAATTATAATTCGAAGTGGTTATTTCAAAAAGAGCATCTTTATCGTCTGTGTGCTTGCCCCTGATTGAAGTTTAGCCAGGTACAATCCAGTGGCAACAGCATGACCAGAATTGTCCATGCCATCCCAACTACTTTCATGCCATCCAGCCGTTTGTGGTTTTGATACCAGGGTTTTGATCATGTTACCCTTTATGTCAAAGATCAGTAATGAAGTTTGCCTTGCTGCAGGCAAAGCATACTGGATAGTTGTTCTTGGATTGAAAGGGTTGGGATAGTTTTGGTTGAGTCTGCATGATTCAGGGCTCAAGCGTAAATTTTCAGCATTATCAATCCCAACATAAGTCGAGCCACCGTTGGAGGTTTTGAGAATTAATCCATTGTCACCCACAGCCCTAGAAAATGTTGTTTGCTTCTACAAAGTATGTTTAATAATATGGGGTAACTTCGAAAGTGACATCCTCGTTTTTGTCGATCCAGTCAGTAGTATAGTCAGTAATGTTGTCTGTACTGGAATTGTAGTCACCACTTCCATCAACATCCAGATAGATGAAAGCAGTATACGTGTCACCACCACCAGAAGTACTAAAGCTGACACTCACATCTTCACCTGCTGTGATAGCCTCCTGATCGAATACGTCTTCTGCAACACCGGAATCAACAATGTAGGACCCTTCAGTTGCCGCCAGGTCTATCGCCTGTTGCAGTAAAAATTACTATCATCCCCCCAAGCCACATTCACATCCATCCCGACATTGCTATCCCAGCCCATTAAAAGCAAAGCCATTGGGATAATAACTTGTGCTAACCTTTTCATTCTCGAGGACTCCTTTATCGTAGATGTTTGGTTCATTTCTCCCCTCTCTAATTCAATTGATATGCCAATCGGATCACAGACCATAAGTCGATAATAAACAGCATTTGAATTCAAAGATTATCATTTAGAAGTGAATATTATGTTGCCCTGGGGTGCAACAGTGGGTCGGCACAGTGCAACATGTTTTCCATATCTCGAATTCATGAAAACTGATTTAGATCATCATAAACAACAATTTAGCTCTTTGAAGAGTAATGGTACGAGGATTGCTATTAACAGAACTATATGAAAAAGTCCGACGATAACCCTCAACTGTTTAAAATCTGTCCAAGTTGTCCCCAATTCATGAATATTCTTGAAGAGGGACAATTCTGCACACATTGTGGTCAAACGTTGATAAACAAGTGTCCCTATTGTTTAACTGAGATAACTAATCCCTACGATAAATTCTGTCGGCATTGTGGGGCGACCTATCGTAAACAGAATAATTCACCTAAAAATAATGTAATGCTATGAGCAGTATTGTCCACCAACACGAAAAGGGAGAGTCAATCATGTTTAACAAACGGTCACATGTTTTCCTCATTGTCAGCCTGTTCTTACTAACAAGCTTATTTGCAGAATCAAAAAACACATCTCACCCTAGAATTGCTGAGGTCACCTTAGATAGAATATCCTCTTCAGCACAAATCGTGATTCCCCGAATCCGGGATGGATATCTATTTAGCGCTATCCAGTCAACAGAACGCTTAGAAACGGAATGGTGTGGAACACTTGAATGGTGGGAATCCCACAATGGTGGGTTGCGGTCTTGTGACTTGCAGAGTCCGATTGACGATCCAGCCACGAGGGATAGTCATATTCCTGATGTGAATACTCCCATTAAGACTTTCCGCTTGCTCATCCACGCTTTTGCAGATGCCAATGGAACCAGTCCTACAACGACGCTTGCAGATGCAGAAGCTCAGTTGCTTACATTAAATGAAGTCTATTTGCCCTATAGAATTCGATTTGAAGCTCTTTTTCAAATCCATAATGACAGCCAATATCAGGTGATCGCTTCGGCTGATTGGTCTGCAGGGACTTTAAAAGAACTATACGCTGGAGATCCAACTCTCTATCATAATGTTTATGTAGTAGATACAGATGCTAATTGGGGGATTTTAGGTGTATCAACATTTCCCTGGGATAATGAAGCTTTGACTGTCTATGGTGGAACATTAATTGATAAAGACTGGTTTGGGGGTCCACGGGACTTTAATGGCCAGATCAATATTTCCCAACATACAATTACTCATGAACTCGGACATGCTCTGGGTCTCTGGCACACCCATCATGGCGTAACTGAGGTGGGTGAGTGCGGTCCCTGTTATGAGGGTGCTGATGGTTATGTCTATGATGCGGCTGATAATGCAGATCTGGTAGGTGATTTTTGCTCAGATACCAAGGCCACTCCAGTAAACTTCACATGTGCAGATCCCACCGGTTCTGACTGCCAGGGCAATACATGGGTGAATACCGATGTCCATAATTTCATGGGATATGCAGATGATGATTGCTATAACGCAAATGGTGATGGTTTTAGCACCCAGCAGAGTGGACGTGTTCATGGGTGGATAAATGAAAAATATACCGGTTTATTGGATCAGTCTGATGCAATGAATTTGCTCAGTGTGGGCTTCGAGGATGGGATGCCCCAGGGGTGGACTGTTACCAACAATGATGGTGATGGAAATCAATGGATTGTCGGTGTGGAAGATGAATCCTTTGATCTGGCCCATTATGGAAACAATGGCGCCGCTGTATTTTTCAATGCTGCTGGCAATGATGATTGGCTTATGACACCCCAAATAGTGATTTCAGCGAATGAAACCACAACATTTTCATTCTGGGCGCGTTCACACGATAGTTCCTTTCTGGAAACATTTAATGTGAAGCTTTCCACTGGAACAACAAGTATATCTGATTTTTCAACAAGTCTTGGATCAGTTATCGATGCTCCCTCAGGTTGGACCCAGTATAGTTATGATCTGACTGCATATGCAGGTCAATCTATTTATCTCGCTGTACAATGTGTATCCATCGATGAGTGGGCATTGTTTGTGGATGATTATTTAGTCTCATTAGAAAGCGGAACAACAAGTGGTGACACAGAAGTTACCATAGGAACCGGGACGGATTTAGGTAGTCAGTTACCGATATATGCATACTTCGGATATTCTTATTCACAAACTATCTATGTCCAAAGTGAAATCAATAATGCCGGAAATATCAACGAAATTAAATATCACTATAACGGCAATTCTGCTTTTACGGATTCCATCGAAATATATATGGGAACAACAACACGTAATGATTTTTCTATTGACAATACATGGTTCAATACGACTTCCGACATTTCTAAGGTTTATAATGGTATTTTGGAAGTGACTGCTGTTGATGAATGGGTCAGCATTCTTCTTGATACACCCTTTTCATATGATAATAATGAAAATCTCATCATTGCCGTTCATGAAAAAACAGCCGGCTACCATGGTAGCTCTGATAATTTTTATGCAACATCGTTTTCTAATAGCAGATCACTCAATTACCGTAGCGATAATACAGATATTGACCCTTCTAACCCGATGTTGTCCCCTACTCAAAGAGATTATATTCCCAATACACAACTGGTTTTTGGTACAACGATAACGCCTACACTTACAGCCAATTTCACAGCCACACCCCTATCTGGAGATTACCCGCTCACAGTTCAATTTACCGATGTCTCTACCGGGTCTCCAACATTGTGGAACTGGGACTTTGATGACAATAGTAGTGTTGATAGTGAGGTTCAAAATCCAAGTTACACATATACTACACCTGGTACATATGCAGTAACTCTATTTACGAGTAATGCCACAGAATCTGATACTGAGACAAAGGTTAGTTATATCACAGTAACAACGGCACCTATTTTAACGGCTGATTTCTCCGCTGATGTCATGAGTGGAACTGCACCGCTTACCGTTAATTTTACAGATTTATCAATCAACGCCACTTCCTGGTCCTGGGATTTTAACAGTGATGGTACGGAAGATGCCAGTGTGCAAAACCCAAGCTATACATTTACAGAAGCTGACAGCTATTCTGTCGACTTAACTGTGTCCAATGGTACTGGTACTGATGTTGAAACAAAAGCAAATTATATCGTGGTTTCCAATGGAGTCGAGGGGGAATATTCGATACCATTAGCTGTAGATTATTGGGGCAAGGTATTTTCAGGTCCAGTAGAAGCGACCACCGATGGTCTTAAGGTAAGTACAACGGGCTATCGAAATGGCAACTGGGTCATATCCAACGAGACCTTCGATCTTGTAGGTAAAGACATCTACCTGAAATGGCTGAAACACGATGGTGGCAGCTATATGCGTGGGACCATTGGAATCTTGAAAACGGAGGCACGGGTTGGAGATATAAGTACTTTTTCTGCTGATACATGGTTCTATTCAAGGATCCGAATTAATGCCGATAAAACAGTTGAAGCAGTGACAAGTACTGGTGATTATGATGATGCCAGCTCACCGGGAGCTCTGGTAGACAGTACTCCATCAACCATTACTGATGAAAGTTGGATCAATGTTCAGAATGGCAAGGTTTACTTTTATTTTGGCGACACCCGAAATACGGAAGCCTATTTGACTGTTGGAGAAGTGAAGATAGGCGATAGTTCTCCAATAAATATGGAAACTCAATCGGTCTATAATTTCGACGATGGTTTGATTCCTGCTGAATTCACATCAAGTGGAGCTTGGTCCATAGATAGCTCAGTACCTGTTGGTGGTAATAGTCTGTATATAAATGGCAATGTTGGTGACTACGTTTCATTTACAGCTATCAATGCAGTGGCCATTAAAATACGTTTCAAAATCCTTCATGATGGCGGTGACACAGCTCCACTTGCTGAAACCGCTACATCATTGCTGCTTTCTAGAAATGATGTAGGATACGTTCAGATGGGTGTGTATGTAAATGGTACCACAGCTGTTCCTTCAGAGTGGTGTGAATTTACTGTGCCTGCCAATAGTCTTGGTGATGCGAACTTTTCATTGGCGTTCTCAGTTCAAGATGGACAAAAACTCTGGATCGATGAGATCGAGGTCATGAATGGTGGCGGTGAACCCATAGTCGCCGATTTTTCTGCTGATCCTCTATCTGGAACTGCCCCACTCGAGGTTGAATTTACTGATCAGTCTGTAGGAGCTACTGCATGGTCATGGGATTTTGATAATGACGGGGTTGAAGATGCCGCAGTTCAGAATCCTTATTATACTTATAGTGATACAGGAAGTTACAGCGTTGCTTTGGCAGTATCAGATGGCACGAATAGTGATGAAGAAATTAAGTCGAATTTTATAACGGTCATTGAGCCCGTTGTTAATGGTGTCTGGACAGAGCTCAGTAGCGGTACGTCAAGTACATTAGAGTCAATATGTTTCCCCTCACCTCTGGTTGGCTATGCCGTTGGCTGGGATAAAACAATAATTAAAACAACTGATGGAGGTACGACCTGGACATCAGTTATGGATTACGCCAGTAATAATTTCATCAATGATGTATTTTTCATCACTGAGGATTTGGGCTGGGTATGTGGGAGTTATGGTCTCGTTCTAAAGACGATGGATGGTGGCTTAAATTGGACTGAACAGTATATCTCGAATACATCGACATGGCTAACTAGAATTTATTTCTCTGATGCTAACAATGGATTTGTGACCGGTAATGATGGGATTTGGCGAAAGACATCTGATGGGGGTAACACATGGACAGATGTATCCGCTCACCCCAGTGCAGATATTCATTTTGTCGATGAATCAACTGCCTATGAACTCGTGTATGACTCAATCTACAAATCCACCGATGGTGGGGAAACGTGGGCATTAAATTATAGCCTGGATACGGATGATAAAGGAAGAGGGATATTCTTCACTGATCTCATAAATGGGTATGTCGTGGGGTACAATAATGATACTACTCCTGATGAGGGCTTTATCTTGCAAACTCATGATGGCGGTGCTTCCTGGTCCCGAAGTTATATGGAAAACCATGATATGGAAGACATTGGCTTTATTTCTCCAACAACCGGATTTATGGTCGGCAACGCTACGTTTGTAGAAGCTCGTATTTATAAAACGACTGATCAGGGAACGACTTGGACAGTTGATGCAGTATTAGGGACTTCCATTAATGATATTGGTACGGAGATCGAAATTACCAATACGAATACCGCTTATGTTGTAGGAAAAAATGGACTCATCATGCGGTATATAGACGATTCGAATCCACCAACAATAACAGCTGATTTTTCTGCTACTCCGCTTGCCGGAACAGCTCCGCTCTCCGTGAATTTTACGGATGAATCAACGAATGTCACGAGTTGGTCTTGGGATTTTAACAATGACGGAACTGAAGATGCCAGTGTGCAAAACCCAAGCTATACGTATACTGTTGCTGGTTCTTATTCAGTTGTTTTAACAGTTTCTGATGGAATCACAAGTGATGCTGAGACGAAAACCGATTTCATCCAAGTCTCAGATCCAGTGATTGTAGCAGAATCCCAATGGACCTGGCTCAATCCAACCCCACAGGGAAAATCTATCTGGGACTCGCATTTTGTCGATGGCAATATTGGATATGCTGCCGGTTTGGACGGCCTATTCATGAAAACAGTGGATGGCGGATCAACCTGGGATGTGGTTGATTTAGGTGAGACGAACGACTTTTATGCTGTCTCGTTTGTTGATGCCAATACTGGGTATATCGCCGGTGATGGTGGTATGGTACAAAAAACAACTGACGGTGGAATCTCTGGTATTGAATTGACCACACCCTTCAGTAATATCGTTTTGGACTTGTACTTCAGTGGTGCCAATAACGGCTTTGCTGCTGGTAGTGGTGGCTTGCTTTATAAAACTGCTGATGGTGGAAGTACCTGGACCGAGATTAGTCATTCTGCGGGATCAGAAGATTTGAATAAGATTTTATTTATTGATGCTTCAAATGGTTTTATTGTTGGTGGGACTTCTTCTTATCCTTCTTCTTCAGCAATTCTTAAAACAACAGATGGGGGTAGCACTTGGACTAGTATCACTTCGCCGGTTGTTAATAAATTACAGGAAATAGCTTTCGTCAACAGCAGTGTGGGATATGCTGGTGGTAAATATGGATCAATGGTTAAGACAACAGATGGTGGGTCCACTTGGACAGAAATTGCAACATCTGTCAACAAGAGCATCTATGGCATTCAATTCTCGGACGAAAACAATGGAGTGATCGCCTGTGAATACGATTGTTACCAGACTACAGACGGAGGGGTAAACTGGACCAGAACTCATAGTGATAACTCTTTTTACGCTTATTCCATGGCTTTCGCCTCAACTACTGTTGGGTATGTCTTTGGAAATTCCGGTCATATCCTCAAGACAGAAGATACAGGAACAACCTGGTCCTTCCAGAATTCTTTCACTCGAGGTTCTATTCTCTCTCTGGATTTCTATGATGATGCGAATGCGGTCGCTGTAGGACAAGATGGTATGGTTCTTATCAGTAGCGATGGTGGGGCAAGCTGGGTGAATCGTGGTGTTGAAACACCATATGAATTTCAAGATGTAATCTATGCTAGTGCAAATACCATTTATGCTGCTTCTAACTCTGGAAGACTCTATCAAACGACAGATAACGGAAGTAGCTGGAGTACGATAACCACTTCTTCCAACCAAATACTCTTTACAATCGATGCTCCTGTTGATCAGGTTATGTATGCGGGTGGGTATACTGGTCATATTACCAAAACGCTCGATAATGGTGTAACCTGGACCTCCGTAAATACACCTTATGATAAGTATATTTATGATATCCTTTTCAGTGATGCACTCAATGGATTTGCAGTGGGTGGGCATTATAGTGCATCAAAAATTTTCAAGACCGGTGATGGTGGTGTCAGTTGGCTAGAGATAGATGCTCCTGTAGAAAAAGCTTGTCGAAAGATCATTTTTCTTGACAATATGACTGCTTTGATATCAGGTGATGATGGAATGGTGCTTCGCAGTACCGATGGTGGTGACACCTGGGTTCAAATTTCTATCGGCAGCTATTCTGACATGATGGACATGGCCTTTGTTGATGCCTTCAATGGATATATTGTTGGACATGAAGGCAATATCTTTGAAACCAACGATGCTGGCTTATCCTGGACAAAAATTGATCCTCCCGCTAATACATATTATAACACTGCTGCAACTCGTGGAAATGATCTCTTTGTAGGTGGTTATTTTGGTAGTCTCTTAAAATATGCGTCAGAAGGATCTTCAGAGGTACTAACCGCCAATTTTAATGCCAATCCTCTATCAGGCATTGGACCGCTTGAAGTAGCATTTACTGATCTGTCTGGGGGGGCGACAACCTGGTCATGGGACTTTAACAATGACGGAACTGAAAATGCCAATACGCAAAATCCAAGTTATACATATACTGATGTGGGGGTTTATTCTGTTAAGTTGACTATATCGGATGGCACGAACATCGATACGATGATTAAATCGGATTACATCAATGTAGAAGCACCAGCCGATGACTGGGATGCTCAGGCCATGGTCGTTTATGATACAGATGAGGCAGATGTCATTGTCAGAACTGGTGACATCGATAATCTGGGATTTGGTTGGCCTGTAGATTTTGACCCTTTCAGTGGAGCAAGTACACCTGCTCATGGTTTCCCTTGGGCAATAGATCCCTCAGATGCTGCTGGTACAGATCGTATCATGGTGGTTTCATCATATGATGGAAATCCTCCCCTTGGATCAGATGGATACACTTCCGCAACAAGTCGGCCAGGTAATATTCCTGAGCCAATCAGTCTGAGCTATGATCTACATAGTAGAACAGTAACAAGTGCTATATTCCAACTATTTGTTGATGACCTTCAAGCCCAGTATTGGGGAGCGGAGTATTCTGTCTCACTGGATGGTGCCAATTTTCCTGTTATGGCAGAGATGATCAATACTTTGAGCCAAACAGGTCCAATCGGAAAACTTATCACTGTTCCAGTCACGCCCGATTTATTACCTCTCCTAAATGACGGATCGGTTGTATTAATTATTGATGACCTGACCACGGGTGCAGGCGATGGCTTTGCCATTGATTTTGCCAAATTACTGATTAACCCCATGGGCTTCACGAATACAGGGTCGATCACTGGTGTTGTTGTAGATGCAGAAATTGGTAATCCCATTCAAGGCGCAGAAGTTTGGGCCAACAATCTGACCTATGCCATCACCAATGAATCAGGTGAATACACGCTGGACAATATCGTTGCAGGCCTGGTCTATTTGCAGGTCATTGTCCCAGGATTTATTCCACAATCGGTGGTCATCGATCTTGAGAACGATGAAACACAGAATTATAACTTTAATATGGTCGTTGAGGAAGTTGCTCCATGGTCCTTTACACTGCTCCAACCGGCGATTTCAGAACAGGTAGTGACTCTAACACCTACATTCACCTGGCGCCCTGCCTATGATCTAAGCCCATTAGATACTATAAGTTATATCCTTTATCTCGATACACCAGAGCCCGGGGTTGTGGCGTTTGATGTAGGGATAGATACTACATACCAACTAGTAGATATTCTTGATGATAATACCAGTTATCACTGGAAAGTTGTTGCCCGAGATCTGAATGGTGACTATACCGAAAATACAGGTGGCTACCAGAGCTTCACAATAAACACTTCAAATGATCTACCTGTAGCATTCGGCCTACTGTCACCAGTGAATGATATGATGGTAACTGATCTTCAACCAGAGTTCTTGTGGGAAGGCTCATCTGATCCAGATGATGAAACTCTCGCCTTAAAAGAATCTGGACAGGGTAAGGGCAAGTTTAGTGAAAACAGGTCGTCTGGAGACAACTCTGTTTTAGTGGTCACAGGTTATGATTTCTACCTCGCTACAGACTCACTGCTCACAGATGCTATTCCAGTCGAAGTTATTGGAACGAGGTATTCACCAAATACTGACTTGATGGAGAACCAGAATTACTACTGGGCTGTCTCAGCAATAGATGAGTTTGGCGGAGAAACTTTCTCGGAGACAGCATCTTTTTGGACAAACGCTGAAAACGAAGCTCCAGCAGAGTTTAGTCTACTACTTCCGACTGAAGAGGAGATACTTACCACTCTCAGCCCCACCTTTCAATGGGAATCAAGTAGTGATCCTGATTTAGAAGATGGATTGGAATACAGCCTGATCCTTTGGAATACTCCAGAAGACTTGGATACACTCTGGTCTGGTACGGATACTTCTATTACCCTTGGGTGGGAGCTAGAAGATAATAAGACCTATTATTGGACAGTTTATGCTTCGGACAGGTCTGGTCTCACGACTTTCAACTCTGGAGGCCATCAGAGCTTCACGGTTAATATGGGTAACGATAGCCCCTCTGTTGTCGACCTGATAACGCCCGATTCAGTGATGGTTCTATCACTCACTCCTGAGATGTTCTGGACACAAGCGATAGACGCCGATCCAGGTGATGTAGTATCTTATGAGATGCATTGGTGGGGAGATGGAATCGAATATGATTCAGTACTAACCGATACAAATGCAGTTATCCTCCCACGAGAATTAGAAGATAATACCCAGTACTTCTGGGATGTGATAACCATGGATACCCACGATGGAATCTCACATTCTACACCTGCGACATTCTGGACAGACCTTGAGCCAGAAGCACCTGAAGGTTTTGCACTCCTTTCACCTGAAAATGAAACAACG
>Ga0307989_1000887_pt1 | contig 17538 bp, 13 predicted proteins | sample EllFjometagen185_FD_203164 | JGI IMG/M metagenome (GOLD analysis project Ga0307989, IMG submission 203164) | Marine microbial communities from Ellis Fjord, Antarctic Ocean - #185 | ecosystem: Environmental > Aquatic > Marine > Unclassified | place: Southern Ocean | collected 2014-10-08
TGTGTTGAGTATAAGGGTTTGGAGTACTTGTTGGTCCCCTGAGAAGAAATCAATACTGCCACCAAAGGAGACAGTATTGATTTAACTCCAGCGGAGTAATTCTGGCCCTGGACTCAATTGAAATCAAAGCAATTGTACTGTTATAACGACAAAGCCATTGGCCTCTTACTATCCTCAAAGGAGATGGTTATTAGGGTTTGCATGAAAAACAGATTCTGTATATTATATGTTGGGTTCAAAACAAGCACTATTTTAAACACATTCGAATAAATAGCTATGAAAAATATTTTAATTTTATCTACCTTATTAATGTTTGTTAGTTTTATTGCACTGGCACATGATAACGATTCTCATGAATCAGATTTTAAAGTTGTCCTAAATGAGTCTTATAGTGAAGAGTGTGGGATCTGCCATTTTGCTTATTTACCAGGAATGTTACCCAGTAAATCATGGAAGTTATTGTTATCAGATTTAAAATTAAAAAACCATTTTGATGAAGAAATTGAATTAGATAATGCCACAAAAGACCAGATACTCAATTATCTGATCTCTCATTCGGCAGACAAGTCTAATTACAAGAGATCAAAAAAGATCATGCGGACAATCAGTCGTGATGAGATTCCGGCCAGGATTTCTGAAATTAGATATATTAAAGATAAACACAGGAAAATTCCTTCAAAACTAGTTACTGGAAACTCTGAAGTTGAATCATTAAGCAATTGTGATTCATGCCACAAAGATGCGATAAATGGAATTTTTGATGATGATACAGTTTCAATTCCTGGATATGGAAAATGGGATGATGATTAGCAAACCCAACAAAAACGTTCAGTCCGGATTTTTGACAAGCTCAAGGTCCGGTGACAGGCGCTATTCATCCACTAGCCCGACACCACCCTGCATGCGGAACGCTACAGGGTGTTCCGAAGGACCTACCGAATTTGCGTTAGTAATGAATTTTAACCCATTGTTCCTTCACTGAAATTAATCATTGCTTTTCAAGCCATTAATTCACAATACCAATCTACGTTCCAGATGGGTATCAATACTTGATAGAGACTTGTTGGATCAACCGGTTTATGACAAATGGTTCTTTGCTCAGAGTATCGTAAAATCAGTCTAAGGGTCTAGTACCTGAAATGGACAATCCAGACCGATAATCCTCACCAATTTCCCCTTGCCTTTCGCTGATATTTAACGTTAATGTATTACAAAATATTAACGGTGATCTTCCTACAAGGGACCTTGCCACCATTAGTCTATCCCCATACTGGACTTCACCCGACTTTACTCGCAGTGTTCGCAATGTGGGTGAGCCAAGTGTTAGCTCATATAAGCAATAAGGAGGTATAAAAATGGAATGTATTTCATATAAAAAAGGTTTTAAATACCAATTAGTAGAAGACTATTCTACCGACATACTGTTTAAGCCGGACTCTGAAATTGAATCACCATCTGGCTTTATCCAATTATCGGCTGCGGGTAAACTCACTATTAAAAAAGGCTACGCCTGGGATGGGCCTTCGGGGCCAACTATTGATACTTTAAATTTTATGAGGGGTTCACTTGTACATGATGCACTTTATCAATTGATGAGAGAGGGAAAACTCGATTATAAGGACTGCAGAAAACCCGCTGACAGATTGTTACAAAAGATGTGCAAAGCGGATGGTATGAGCTCAATCCGAGCCTGGTGGGTTTATAAAGGACTTAGAATTGGTGGTGATCCAGCGGCAAATCCAGTTAATAGAAGACCGGTTACAAAAGCACCAAGGGCATGTCAATAGTGCAATTTAGGCTGCACTCGCTTTACTTGAGAACAAGCTATTGGAGATAGAAAAAATGAGGGCAATTGGAATTAGCAGTAGTGGTAGAAAAAATGCTTATTCGAAAATTATTGTAAAAGATATTCTGGAAGCATCCAGAATTGAATACGAAATGATTAACCTTGCGACTTTGAATATTAAAGGATGCTTAGGGTGTCTTAAATGTGCAGGTAATAATATATGTATTCAAAAGGACGATTTTCAAAAAGTCGTTGATAAAATAATAGAAGCCGATGTTTTGGTTTTTGGTGGGGGCAACTACTATGGAATGTTGAATGCTATTGGACATTCATTTTGGGAAAGAACTTTTGCTTTAAGACACTGTAGTACATTTCCATTTGCTGGTAAATTAGGAATTGCAGTTGGACTCGATCGTGATCCGGAAAAAAAAGAGGCGACGCGTTTTATTGAAAAAATGATGATCAGTAATAAAATGGCTGTAATTGCATCATTTACTGATTCAGGTCATCAACAATGCTATGATTGTGGTTACGGCCATGAATGTGTTGTCGGTAATGTTTATGCTCATATGGGGTTAACCACTGCCGAACAAGCAGAAACAAATCGTCCGAAAGAGTATGATGATGAAGCGCAAAAAAAAGCCAGGGCAATTGGGAAAATGGTGGGATCAATTATTAAGGCAAGAAAATACACAGAGGAAATCTAACAATCGCTTCGATCTGCTTCAAACGGACAAACTGCCTTCGTAGCTTAAGTGTGGGCATGGTTTTAAAAAACCCTCAAATTTATTATAGTGATAAAATAAAAAAAGGAATCTATTATGGCAGATCAAAAAGAAACCCTTGTCGTTCATGCTAATGTCGAGATAACTGCAGCATCACTTCAGGCCATTGTTGAAAATGCAAAAAAAATTACAGGACGTGACTCCAAAGGCATTTATCGTGTTGATACGGCCGATAAAGTCAGCCAGGTAATATCACGATTTTTGTTAGAAAATGATTTTGAAAACTACGCAAGAGATATTCAAAATTGTTTATAGTGGCAATGGCTCTAGAATTGTCCCATGGTGCTTATCTCAATTTACAAATATAGCCAGATGGTAGATAATCACCAATTTACAGTGTTAAGAGCTGAATAAATATAAATTAATATGTATTATTACAATAAAATGGAGAATATGTAATGAGCAAGAAAATAGCATTAGTAGCGTTTAATGGTGAACCAATGTGTTTTGTTCATGTGCTGTTAAATGCATTAGATATGAATGAAAAAGGGTATGACGTTAAAGTTGTCATCGAAGGTAGTGCTACCAAACAGGTAAATCAATTACTGGATGAAAAGGATCCCTTTTCAAATCTATACTCAGAGGTAGTTGAAAAAGGGTTAATAGACTGTGTTTGTCTGGCTTGTGCAACCAAGATGGGTGCTATTGAAGGCATAGAAAAGCAAGGATTACCACTATCGAATGAGATGAAAGGACATCCCAGTTTGGTTAAATACATTGAACAAGGTTACGAACTACTAACCTTTTAAATATCAAATCTCCTAATGAGCGACTAAAATCGATGCTAAGGGCTCGGTTTTAGTAGCCAAATCCAACATTAGGCGAGAACAAAGAGTTTCAATGATAAATAGTGGTACACTCAGTGAATTCACAAAAATGATTGATCACTCTTTGCTTCATCCAACGATGACTGATGAAGAGATCGTCAAGGGATGTGAACACAAGGTAGCCACTACCTGCATCAAACCATACTGATTCCAGTTGTTGAGAAACTACTCTCAGGCTCCGATGTCAAAGTATGTCCAGTGATAGTCTTTCCTCATGGGAACAGCACGATTTCCATCAAAGTTGATTAAGCTTGGAATTTAAAAGTTGCTATTTTGGATAGGTAACTCTGGACGTCAATTTCAGACAATTTCTTGAACCATGAAGTGTTTCATGAACAAATACACAAATAGAAGAATTTATTTCTTTATATAGTTTCTAGTATATATTAGTGTTATTTTTGTTATTTATTCCCACTTTATGAAATTCCTATATTTCTACCCTCTAACAACATTTTAAGTTTTCCGATTATGAAGCGGCATCCTAAATTAAAGAAAGCCTATAAAACTCCCTTTCATTTTACTATCCTATTGAAAATAGTCATTATAATATTCATAGTTTATTCAAATGCCTGGGCGCAAAGTACAACCAAAAAAGTGATAGTTGGTGTTTTAGAGAATTGGCCACCCCAATATTCGTTTGATCACCAGATGAATACACCAACAGGTTTTGCCATTGAGGTCTTTGAAGCGGTAGCAAACCGGGCCGATCTTGAATATCAATACAGGGTGTTTCAATCCTGGCCAGAACTAATCCTGGCTTTTAAGAACAAAGCAGTACATATCATCCCAAATATAGGAATCACGTCGGAACGGAAAAATCTATTTGATTTCACCATATCCTATGAAACCTCGCAAGTACATTCCTTTGTGCGTCAATCGACTACCAATATAAAAGTGATTGAGGATCTCAAAAAATTTCCAGTCGGTGTGGTAAAGGATAATAAAGGTTTGTACTTAATGAAAACCAGAAAGCACTCTAATCTTCACATCTTTTCTTCTCTGGAACAGGCATTATTGGGATTGCTTTCAGGGGAGATCGATGCGCTGGTTTATCCTGAACTCCCTGTGAGGAAACTCATTCAAAAGAGTAAACTTAAAAAAACAATAAAAATAGTTGGAGAACCGCTGTTTGAGGTTAAAAGAGCGATTGGTGTCTTTAAAAGTGAACCTGAATTGCTTAGTCGATTGAATCTGGTCTTGAGTGAGTTTATAAAGACAGAGTCATATCAAAAAATTTATGTAAAGTGGTTTGGTAAAGCGATGCCATACTGGACAGTCAATCAGGTACTGATATATGCAGCTCTATTTGGTATTTTGATTATTCTGATATTATTGATCATGCACTATCGATCAATATCAAAGGTCAACAATGAATTAAAATCACAGGTTGCTGGTCGCACCGAAGCTGAAGAATCTTTAAAGCAATTGAACAAAGAACTGGAGTCCAGAATTCAGCAACGTACCAGCCTAATAGAACAAGCACTCATAGAAAAGGAGCAAGCCCTTACAGAAAAGGAGAAACTCCTCCTGGAAATCCAGCAAAGAAAAAAACGTTTCGAACAGATGGCTGAGCTATTACCTGTTGGAATTGTGGAAATGGATTCAGAGTTAAAAATCACCTACCTCAATAAAGCAGGGTTTGAAATACTTGAATATACTGAGGCTGATCTTGAAAAAGGAATTAACGGAATCGAGTTGCTCCATCCAAATGACCGAGAAAAAGTTGTACAGCATTTGTTGGACTACAAAAAAAAATTGCATGTTCTACCGATAGAATATCAAATCCTAACAAAAAGTGGATCTGCTATCCCTGTTCTATTCAGGGCTGTGCCGATCTATCAAAAAAGTTCTATTTCAGCTTACAGAGCTACGATTACTGATATTAGTGATCTCAGGCAATCTGAAGATAAACTCCGAGACAGCGAAGCTTTATTATCTTCATTTACTGATGCACTGCCCGACATTTCCTTTATTTTTGATGAAGATGGTAATTATATTAGGGTATTTGCGACAGAAAGCAATCTACTAGTAATGGAGGCCGAAAAACTAGAGGGAAAAAACATCTATGATGTACTACCGAATAATATCGCCAATGCCTTCCTCAGCACTATTCAGGATACCATCAAGTCAGGTCAGCCAAAGACCCTTGAATATGAGCTTAAAGTGCCAGCAGGAGAAGAATGGTTTCAAGGCAGAACGTCACCCATGAAAATGAGCTTTAATGATAAGAGTGCCATTGTTTTTATTGCACATAGAATCACAGCCCGTAAACAAGCCGAGAAAGCACTAAAAGAAAACGAAGAGCGATTCAAAAATCTAGTGAACACCCTCAATAGTGGCGTGGCAATTTATAAGGTAATCAATGACGGACAATCGGGCAGTGATTACATCATTCAGGATTTCAATCATTATGCGCTTCAACATGAGGGGTTAGCGATTGAAGATATTATTACCAAAAGTTTGAAAGATATTCGCCCGAATATCGATGATTATGGATTGATTGACACTTTTAGAAAAGTCTGGAAAACGGGAGAATATGAGTTTTTCCAGGCTAAGGAGTATGTTGATGAAAAATACTCAAACTATTATGAAAATAGGGTTTTTCGCCTTCCAAATGACGAAATTGTTGCAATTTATGACGACGTAACAACTCAAATGAGAGCTGAGGAGGATTTAAAAGAAAGCGAAGTTAAATTTCGATCTCTTGTTGAAAACATTAATGTCGGTGTTGCGCTGCATGAAATTATCACTGACAAGAACAATCAACCAATTGATTTCACTTTTTTAAATGTCAATCCAGCCTATGAAGAAATAACACATTTAAAAGCTGAAAAAATTGTTGGTCAACGGGGTACACAAGTCAACCCTGACCTTGAAAAAAAGTGGATTGAGGCTTATGGTAAAGTCGCCCAAACAGGTGAATCGATCACGATCATTGACTATTCCGAATATTTGGACAAGTACTTGGAAGTAAAAGTATACTCACCAAATGAAAATCAGTTTGCGGTGGCACTGATTGATATTACCAAAAGAAAGCAGACTGAAGCAAAAATAGAAGCCGCTCTCAAAGAAAAAGAAACCTTACTCCAAGAGATCCATCACCGGGTCAAAAACAATATGACTGTAGTTTCCAGTCTTCTACAACTGCATGGAAATTCAGTTAATAATAAAGAAGTCCAGGATGCCTTAAAAGAAAGCCAGGGAAGGATTTATGCAATGTCAGCTGTTCATGAAATCTTACATAACACCGAGAATCTAAGCGAAATAGATCTAAGTACCTATTTAAGAAAACTGACTAACACACTGCTTCAAACTTACTCCCTAAGCCCGAGTAAAATACAGTTGAAAGTTGAAGGTGATGAAGTCAAACTGCACATCGAAAAAGCTTCCCCATTGGGTTTAACCGTAAATGAACTGATAAGCAACGCTCTGAAATATGCTTTTCCGATGGAGCGGAAAGGTGAAATTACTATTAATATTTCTAAGCAAGATAAACAATTGCTGTTAATTATCAAGGATGACGGTATTGGGGTACCAGATGGATTTGATTGGAGAAATTCAGACTCATTAGGACTTAAACTGGTTCGTACTTTAGTCGAAAACCAACTTGATGGTTCAATAGACATGGAAAGCGATAAGGGAACAAAATTCATCATTAAATTTAACATCGAAAACGAATATGGAAAAAGCCAGCATACTCATCGTTGAAGATGAATCCATTATTGCATTGGAGATTGAAAGTCAGTTAACGGCCTCTAAAGAAAGTGACTTGGGTATGATTATCCCTGATAGTTCGCTTAAAAATAGTAGTCTCGGAAAGGCATTTTTTAAAGTACAATCAGCGAATCACAATGAAATCGTCACCATTGATTTTGCACATTATGAACCATCAGGTGGCGTTCCAGCTGCTTTTATAATGGCTCAAATGAAAGATAGTGTTGGTATACTAATTCTTTGAAAAATATTCTACTTTTGGAAAAAGCAATAGCACAGGGCTTGGCACATACAGCGCAATGTTAATCGCTAAAACGCTTCGAGAAAAGGATTCTGAATAATGAGGAGCCAAATTTTTATTATTGATATTTGTGATCCTCGAAATACCGTTCGTTCTCTTTAATAAGGAGCACATGAAGTGTTTTTTAGTTGAGCAACCCTAAGAAATAGAGTTGTGAATAAAATTTAATTAGTATAGAGAAAAATAAAACGTCTGATACTTTCTAATAAAGCAAATGAGGACAATGATGCAAAAAATTATTAAAGCCAAAGGGATGGTGGATGTTAATAGTCAAAAGCTAATTCCTGATATTACAATCGTTATTGATAACGACATAATTACATCTGTAGAGAGTGGAATTGTTTCGGCTCAAACGGACCCCGAAGCCCAGGTTATTGATCTTTCTGATCACTATATTCTTCCTGGTCTGATTAACAGCCATATGCATCTCTGTATGCCTGGTGATTCAGAAATTGGTCAAAACGCTACTTATCTGGGAAATGCCAAAGAACTGGCACCCTTACTAGCAGTCAAAAATGCTTTAACAGAGTTAAATAGCGGAGTCACAACGGTCCGGGAATGTGGTGCCTGGGACATGCCAACCATCTGCCGGGCAGTGGAATTGGGAATAATAAAAGGCCCTCGCATTTACCATTGTGGTCGGATTATTACTATCACAGGCGGTCATGGATGGAGTTGGGATATCGCCATAGAGGCAGATGGTGAGGAAGCTATTACTCAGGCAACACGACAAAATCTTAAAAGAGGTGCTGATTTTGTCAAACTAATGGCTACGGGTGGAGGAACTCAAGGTACCTATCCCGGTCATGCTTCATTTTCGGCCCCTGAAATCGCAGCAGCCGTTGAAGCAGCCCATAGGATTGATAAGAAAGTAGCGGTCCATGCCAGAGGTACAGCAGGCATAAAAAATAGCGTTGAGGCCGGGGTTGATTTTATAGAACATTGTTGTTTTGAACTGCCGGATGGAACATTGAAAGCAGATGAAAAACTCATTGCGTCCATTGCCGAACAGGAAATAATAATTACACCAACCATTCAATTATATCGTAGTCATTTGCGAAAAATGCTTAAGAAACAAGATGAAGGGAAGTTGTCGGCTGACGAAACCAAGGCCATCAAACTCTCTACTGATATCCTGGAAGAAAAGTATTTAACCCTAAGAAAATTTATTAAAGCCGGTGTTAAGTGTATGGCCGGGAATGATGCTGGTATTGCTATTGTCGCTTATGGTACCTTATCTGGTGAACTGGATACTATGGTGGAAGGCGGAATGTCCCCGTCAATGGCGATTGCTTCAGCCACCAAAATTCCTGCTGAAGCCATGGGCTTGTTTGATGAGATTGGATCCTTGGAAATCGGAAAACAGGCTGATATTATAGCTGTCAAAGATGATCCTATAGTTAATATTTTAGCCTTAGAAAAGGTCTCCTTTGTGATGAAAGCTGGTGAAATTCACCTTAATGAAGTTTCTGTTGAACAACCCCATCGCAAGTAATTATCACTGTTTTTTATTGTCTGATAATAATGCCAAAATGAGGGGACAATAAGATTCCCCTTTATCTGATATGAACTATCCCGCCGCAAGCTGCAGGGTAGTGAACCCAAATCTTTGCCATAAATATTAGCAATTTTATTTGTAAATTTTAAGACAGATTATTTTACAGGCATTGCTATATTGTATTTCTCCCACAATTTTAGTTTATTATTGTCACAATCAGCGAATTATGAAATTATTTCAGACGAACTTAGATCCGTGCTATTTATTATCATTACAGCTTTTGGCGCTTTAATTAAAGACTCTTCATGCAGACACCGTTACTTTCAACAAAATTAACCATTCCCTTTTCCCATACAGAGCTGGTGCATTTACCACGTCTGCATGAAAAACTTAATGAGAGTCTAAAAGCCCGTCATTCATTAACTTATATTTCTGCCCCGGCCGGTTTTGGAAAGACAACCTTGGTTGTCAGTTGGCTCGATACGATTAAATGCAATTTTGCCTGGCTGTCATTAGATAGCGATGATAATGATATGCCGCGTTTTCTGCGCTACTTAATCGCGGCTTTACAAAAATTGGATAAAAAAATTGGCTTGATGGCTAAATCGGCTCTGGAATCAACGCCGATTCCTTCGATTAAAATGATCATGACATCAATCATCAATGATGTTATCAGCTTAGATGCTGAATATATATTAGTCATTGATAACTACCATATGATAACGAATTCAGAAATTAACTCGGCTTTCCAGTTTTTGATTCAAAGCCATATTCCTTTGTTGCATATCGTGTTGATTTCAAGAGAAGTACCATCCTTACCTTTGGCTCAACTCCGTGCTAAACGACTACTTACTGATATCACAGTTTCCGATTTACGGTTTCGGATGGATGAGGTGAAAACTTTCTTAAAAAAGGCGTGTCATCTTAAATTTTCAGATCATCAAATCCAATTACTGACAGAAAGAACCGAAGGTTGGATATCTGGTGTGCAGTTGGCTGCGGTTTCACTTCAATATGAAACGAAAACGGAACAATTTATCCATGGCTTTTCCGGACGGGATAGTTTTGTGATTGATTTTCTGGTGGAAGAAATTTTTGAAAAACTAGACAAAGAAATTCAAACTTTTTTAATCAAGACCTCAATTCTGAAAAGTTTTAATCATCAACTATGTGATTGTGTTGTTTTTGAAAATGAAAATGCTGGAAAAAGTCGAGAAATCCTTACTTATCTGGAAAAAAAGAACTTATTTATTAATCCCCTGGATAACCGAAGACAATGGTTTAGATACGATTCTCTATTCGCAGACTTATTACAACATCAACTATCATTAAATTTACCGGATGGACTAGCTGGACTGCATACGGAAGCGGGAATATGGTATGAGAGAAATGATTTTTTTGATGAAGCGATTCAACATTTTCTGAAAGCGAATGATTTTCAAAAAGCGGCTAACATCATAGAAAAACATGCGATTAACAAATTTCTGAATCATGGCCTTCAAATTCCTTTGGAATTGATTGAAGCCTTACCAGAAGAGATGATCGCCAATCATCCGGTTTTATCAGCTGTGCATGCTTTTGTATCTTTAAGTTACTCCCCCCGGTCAGTAAAAACCATACAGAGACGATTAATAGATGCTGAACGACTGATCAAAGAAAAATGGGATGAGTATAACGATTCAACCCGGGTCTTAATTGAGGTTCAAATTGCGATGTTACGGGTTGAACTGGCAAGGGCGAGTCATAAAAATCATCCGAAAACAATCGAGTTACTCAAAAAAGCTTTAATCCTTAGCTCTGAACAGGAATTGCCTCACCAGAGTATGTTTAAAAACTATCTAGGGGAACTCTACCTGGAAACGGGAAATGTGGCTGCTGCATTCGAAGTTTTTGAAGATTCCCGCTATTTGGCCCATAAATATGGTCAGGTTTTTATTGAAATTGATTCAATTGGCCTTAAAATAAGAGTTTTAAGAATACAGGGGCGTTTCAAAGAAGCAGAAATAATGTGCCGCGATACCTTGGAAAACATTGTTGAGCCTTTAGAAAGTGATCATCTTTTTCCCTATTCTGCAATTATATTCAGCAATTTGGGATTAATTCAGCTGGAGAAGAATAACTTACAAGGAGCCCTGGTTACGTTGGGTAAAGCTTGCAAGAGGATTGATTTGACGAATTATGCGCCCCAAATTATTGAAACTCACGTTAATTTGGCTTATGTACAACATCTGCTTCAAAAAAGTAATTCAGAAATTCAACAATATCTTGAAAATATTATCACTCGGTTTCCGGAAGCCAGAAATATCATTGAAACCTACCTGGCCCTCTTTGCTTTGCAAAGAGGCGACATAGTGACGATGGAAAGGTATTTAAAAGAGAAATTCATCAATCCTCAATTAAAAGCACCGGGATTAGATCGGTATGAAACGCGATTATATTATGAACAGATTGTTTTGATCCATATTGCCATCAAACTGGCTGAACAAGGAAAACCGGTTGACTTTTCTCCGGCCTTGCAATTAATTGATAATTGGAAGGAAGCCTATGAATCTAATGCCTGGAATGGAAATTTATTAGGTTTGCTTTTGTTAAAAACGATAATTTGTGATATTCAGGGAGATAGCGATACTGCTTTTTTGTGCCTAAAATCAGCTTGTAAATTAGGCAATTCCGGAGGATATTTAAATAGCTTTTTAGAACTTGGACCACGGATGTTTAAGTTACTACAACAGTTTAGGAATAGCTCGGAATTTCCGGCATATATTGATACATTGATCAACGCTTTTCCAAAGCATGATTCCAATTCTGATACCCCTCTCTCAGATGCTGTTCCCAAGAAAATTGAAAAATTAAGTAAGCGTGAACTTGAAATACTCCTGTTGATCGCCCAGGGATTATCCAGTAAAGAAATTGGCGAAAAACTTTTTATCACCAGCGGAACGGTTAATGTGCATACCAACAATATTTTTAATAAATTAAAAGTTGATAAGCGAACAAAAGCCGTTGCTGTCGCTTCAAAACTGGGTCTACTGACAGAGTAACCCCCGTCTCCTTCTATAATCTATCCGCTTCTTTTTGACCTATCCTACCGGGTGTTTAATCTACAGTCACTTTTTTATAAAACTATTTTTCAAATTGCTTTATAGTAGACATCATTTTCTAAGGTCAGTTCCTATCCGCCCCCAGAAGGATGCAACTATGCTGTCATTCTGAGCCTAGGTCGAATCTATATCTTCAAGCGATAAAATGTTTGCAAGGAACTTGATCAGTTCTGTCATCCTGAGGAACCGAAGGATCTTAAGGCCGCACAGAGATTCTTCGGTTCCTCAGAATGACAGACACCTATCCGGCGTGGGTCCGTCGCAAAGCTCTTGACCTCTGACGATTCCCAGACCTTTGCTATATAAAAATACATATTCAAGTGCCCCAATAATCTGGTTAAAAACTGAAATATATAGATACATATAGATACAGTTGAGGCATAAAATGATATTCTTTTAAGAATCTATTATGTTATAAAAGAGTGCTTCTATTTGTATATACGCCTATAATAGATTTTGAGATTTATCACAGAATATTAGTCACTTATTATTAAAGTTATATAAGTACTATAATTCCTATTAAAATAGGCTTGTAGCATATTAATAACATTTGGATTTATTTATTTTGAACCCTGTATTGACAATTGAAGAATGGAGTTGTATATACAACAGCAGTATATACAACCATAGACAAACAGAACAAGTTAACCCTAAACCTACTGAGTCCTTTAAGCATATTAGCTAACCGGTTTCCGGTTGAAAAAGAGAAGGTTTTTTTTAAAAAAAAGATGAAAGGAGACGAGAATGTCAGGAAGATTAAGTGTTGAATTACTTTCCCCATCGGAAATGGATTCTATTTATGAGAAGTGTTTGACCATTTTATCCACTTATGGAGTAAAGGTTGACTACGAAAAAGGTTTGAAATTCTTAGATCAGGCGGGTGCCCAGGTTGATTTCAAAACCCAAATGGTAAAATTTCCAGTGGATATGATCGAAGCTGCTTTAAAAACAGTTCCTCATGAGATCACTGTTAGAGGTGGACTTGATAAGCATGATTATGTCGTTCCTCATCCAGAAGGATCTTTTTACACAACCACTTGTGTTCAGACCATGTTGTATCATAATCCTGATAATAATGAGTTTGAAGATGTGACTCAGGATAGTTTCGCTAAATGGTGTCAGTTAACTGATCATTTACCACAGATTGATATTTGTGCCATTCAGACACCCATGGATGTCCCCAGAGAAACTGCTGATATCCACGGCTTGAACATTCAACTTCAAAATACATCCAAGCCTTTAATGCTACTGGCTTACTGTTTTGAATCAGTTCCTTATCTGTTTGATTTGATGCTAGCTCGACAAGGCGGCGAAGAAGGCTTGAAGGAAAGAGGACTGTTAATGGTTAACCCAACTTCTTTATCTCCTTTAGTCTACAAAGACATGGATATGGAAGAACTGTTCTTAGCCACTAAATATGGTATCCCAGTTGCTGCTAACTCACTGGTTGTTACCGGTGGAACAGGTCCTGTAACCACAGCGGGTACAGTACTGTTAACATCTACTGAAATCTTAGCCATGTTGGTAATGAGTCAGTTGATGAATCCTGGCAACCCTTTTGTCAGTACTGTTTTTAATACATCTTTGGATATGATGACAGGTTCAGCTTTGTTAGGTGATATCAATACAAACTTATCTCGTGCAGCTGCTGCTCAGTTTATCAAAGCTAAATTCAAGACTCCAGTTGAGACATTCTCATATATGTCAGATTCTTATTCTTGTGATGGACAGGCTTCTGTAGAAAAATCTCTAATGCCGACTTTGGATGCTTTAGGTGGCAGTGATATTCTTTATGGTGCTGGTCGATTGGGTGGAACAACTTGTGCGAGTCCAGTACAATTGGTAATTGATAATTACTTAACTGAAATTTCTCGACAGTTCGTAGCTGGTGTTAAATTTGATGAAGACCGACTGGCCTTAGATCAGATCTTAGAAGCTGGTGCCGGTGGCAACTACCTGACCATGGAACATACTCGTGATTACTGTCGTGATGGCGTTCATCCTGAACTGTTTAACCAGATCGGACTGGATACTTGGAAAGCCACAGGTAAGAAAAATCTTTATGACCGTGCAGTAGATAAGTACAAAGAGATCCAAAAAGAGCTGAAGCCACAAGACCTGCCAGATGATGTTGTTAAAGAGATGAACAGTATCGTTAAGAAAGCTGACAAGGCAATGTGCTCCTAAACCGTTGAAAAAAATCGAAAAGATAAATTGAACATTTTTAAACATAAATTAGTTGGAGATAATAACAATGAGTGATTATACAAAAATCATGGCCGCAGTTCTGGCAGGACATAAAGCAAATGCTGCAGCAGCAGCACAAGTACTGGTTGATGAAGGTGCAGATGCCATCAAAGTAATCGAAGATGCTTTGAATGTTGCCATGGATGAAGTGGGTGCTAAAATGAAGACCGGTGAGATGTTTATTCCTGAAGTTTTAATGGCTTCACAGGCGATGAGTTCAGCTATTGACGTTTTAAAGCCCCATATTAAGGGTGGAGAAGTCAAGTCAGCAGGAACAGTGGTACTGGGAAGTGTTAAAGGTGATTTACATGATATCGGTAAAAACTTAGTGAAACTGATGATGGAAGGTGGTGGTTTTAAAGTTGTGGATATGGGATGTGATGTTAGTCCTGAGCAATTTTTAGAAGCTGCCAAAGAAAATGAAGCCCAGATCGTTGGATTGTCAGCTCTCTTGACCACAACCATGGTACATATGGAACAGACAGTGAAATTATTTACTGAAGCCGGACTCCGGGATAAAGTTAAGATTATCTTAGGTGGTGCTCCTGTAGATGGCCGATTTACAACAGAAGTCGGTGCCGATGGTTACGCTGAAGATGCTGGTTCTGCTGCAGCCTTGGCTAAAGAACTACTGGCTTAGTCGTTTTAAAAAAAAACAGGCCGAACAGGGCCTGTTCAGATTAAGATCTGTTTATGATTCGTTTTTCCAAAGCGATCTCCCTCCCTTAATAAAACGAATCTACGAACGTCTTAACTTGAAAATGTTCCTATTATTTGTCGATTACAATGATTTGATCTAAGTTTTAAAAGTTTTCAACAATCATTAAAACCGGGTCATCATTGTAATCCGAACACATTCTATGGTTAGATTTGAATTTCCAGGGAATTCCGTCAAAATCAAATATCTTCTTGGCATAGCCCGTTATATCATTTAGCCTTAAACCCAGGTAATTCTTTAATTTTGGTAAATTGCAGCTAACCACCATCCAAAAAAGAATCTATATTGAAGCATCACATGCCATCTAAAAATGTAACTATTGGAAGATTTAACCCGACTGATCCCCAACCGCTTTACATTAAAATAAAACAATATATTTTAGAACGCATTAAATCATCGGAATGGCCCCCTGATTTTAAAATCCCGTCAGAAGCCCAACTCGTCAACGAATTAGGCGCATCCAGAATGACAGTCAATAGAGCAATTAAAGAGCTGGTAACAGAAGGTTTATTGGTTCGATTGTCAGGAGTTGGTACATTCGTGGTCAAACCCAAACCAAGATTCGCTTTTTTTGAAATCAAAAATATCGTTGATGAAATTAAAGATTGGGGAGGTATTCATGAATCTGTCATTCACATACTGCAAGAAGAGCCAGCCAATGCTGATGTTGCTCGGTCCATGGAAATTCCGATAGGTTCCAATGTTTACCATTCTATGATATCTCACTATGACGGCAGCAGTCCTGTGCAGCTCTCCGACCGATTTGTTAATCCGACCCTGGCACCTGATTACCTAAATCAGGATTTCACTAAGATCACCCCTTATCAATATTTACTGAATCATGTGGTTTTAACCGAGGTTGACCAATATCTGGAAGCCATTCTTCCAGATCAGATCACCCAGGATTTACTTAAGGTTGAAGGCCAGGAACCCTGTTTGAGTTTAAGGCGACGCACTTTTTGTTTAAAAAGAGTCTCAACTTCTAGTCAGTTCATTTATCCTGGCTCCCGATTTACGCTTGGAGAACGATTTAATACCTCCAGCCATTAAAACGAGCCAAAACTAAACGATGATATTTCATTAATCTTAACTCTGGAGTTCAATGTCACAAAAAATAATATTCGGTGTTCCTTCATTCTGGATTGAACGTTTGCCTGAAATATACGCATTGGAAAAGGGGTTGTTTGAAAAGAGAAATATCGACCTTGAAATCAAATACTATTTCGGCGGACCGGAACTAGTTCAGGCCGTAAATTCCGGTGAGGTTCATATTGGCAATCTGGGATTTCCACCTTTTTTAAAAGGGTATATTGATGGATTCCCCGCCAAGATCATCGGCAGTGCCAACCTACAACAGTTAGATCACTATTTGGTGGCCCATCCAGATATCAAATCAATTTCAGATTTAAAAGGCAAAAGAATTGGCATCCTTTCCTCAGGAAGCTGCGACTCCTATTTTATTCGAAGAATACTGGCTAAAAACGGGCTTGAGGCAGATAAAGACGTTGAACTCAAATCCCTGGGGAGTGCACTAAATACGGACCTTAACTGTTTTCTGGAAAATAAAATCGATGCCGGCTTTGTGACTGAACCGATGATTTCCCTGGGAGAGTATCAAGACGTTTTTCGCATCCTGGCTCGGGTAGGTGATTATTATCCCAGGTATCAATGGGGAGTCCTTTTTGCCTCTAACCAGTATCTAAAAAACCAGCCCACAATAATTAAGAAAATCATGGATACTTACCGGGAAGCCTGTACGGAAATATATCGTGATCCGGAAGCGGCAATTGCCATCGGAGCAAAAACCTTTGATGTAAAACCTGAAATTTTTAAAAAGGCCTTGTTGCGCAATTTAAATAGCTGGGCTTTGGATGCTTCTATAGATGTCGAAGGTCTGAAAAATGCGATTCAAGTTCAGCAAGAAATGGGTGTAGCAGTGCCTGAACTTGATATTAGTAAAATGATTCAACAGATGTAATCGAATTCAAAAAAGCTAAGGAATATAAAAAGTAACAACAGAAGATTTTGAAGTAAAAGAAATGAATAAGGGTGGCGTAGTACCATCATTATGTGTTATGATCTTCTTCTTTATTCTATAATATACTGGTAAAGGAAATCAATTTTCCGGTATTTACTTCTTTTTTGATGATGCTTCCCCCAATTGAGCGGTTGATCCAATCGGTTCAAAAAAAATTATGAAATTATGTGATAAGCAGTTCATCCGTTCAATTATGAGAATAAATGACTCTTTTTAACAAAATTTAAATACCAGCGAAACCCGTATAAAGTTTAACTACCAATTATTATTATCTTGACAAACAGAGGGTCTTATATATAAGGTGTATATTCTATATATATTTATATAGAGAACCAATAAATTATTATTTTGTACATATCTTCAAGGAGTGAATTTATTTATCGCTAAATATTCGGACTTAAAGAATCCAAACAGATTTTATATCTTTAAAAACTATAAATCGGAATAAGTGATAAAAATTGTATTTCTTTAGTTAGCATGATAACTAAAGAAAATTCAAGTTGTTAACCCAAAAAAGAGAGGA
>Ga0307989_1000888_pt1 | contig 17536 bp, 15 predicted proteins | sample EllFjometagen185_FD_203164 | JGI IMG/M metagenome (GOLD analysis project Ga0307989, IMG submission 203164) | Marine microbial communities from Ellis Fjord, Antarctic Ocean - #185 | ecosystem: Environmental > Aquatic > Marine > Unclassified | place: Southern Ocean | collected 2014-10-08
TAACTATATTTAAACGTTCCACCACTCTCATCAACCGGAGTTTGAGCGGTTAAGTAAACCGGCAGGTTAAGAACTCTGTCCTCATAAACCAAATGACCTAATACATCCTCAAGTTTCCAGCGAGGTGGTGCAGGAATATCGCGATCAACCATAAAGGATTTTTGCTTTACCGGACTTATATTTCCTGCAGGATCCCGATATCTAATTTGGACACGATATTGGACACTATCCCGATATGCTCCCTCAAAACTGGTGAAATATCCTGGTGGTAATACTTCCCAGGGGAAAAATGGGTCTTCACGTATTTGTAAATGGTACTCAAAAAAACCAGCATCAGTCTCACCTGGCGGGATTGTAGCATACAGTCTTACCGGTCCATTAATAGTATCATCTGCAGAGTCGACCTGTACTCCATATGTATAACGTACCAAATTCCAAAAGGGGGTGGCAGGACGAATTTTATCAATCGTAAAAGATCTTGCTGCTGCTTCTGAAAGATTGCCCACCTCATCTCTAAATCGTATTTCAATCATATAAGTTGTTGCTGATTGTGCAAGTGTATCAAACTCGGCTACTTCATTTGATGCAAGTGTAATCCATTCTGAAAAATCTTCTTCTACTGCATTTTTCCTGCGGTATTCAAACTTGCCAATTTTCTCGCCATCAGGTTTTGTCGGATACAATTCAACGGGTTTAAAGGAAGACGCTTCATTAACAACCTCTTCACCATCTTCCTTTGTCTGCAGCTTCCAGTCAGGAGCATCGGGAATTTTTCTATCTATAGTAAACTCTCTGGTTAAAATACTGCTGGAGTTTCCTGCAGTATCTAAAAACCGTAGTTGCAGAGTATAAAATTTTGATTGCATATCCTCGCCGGGAAATTCCACCGGGGCACCTTCCGGAAGTACTTCCCAGGGTGAATAAGATTCAAGATCTCCAATTCTTAATCGATATTGAATAACCCCTTCAATCTCTCCTTCTGGTGCATACACATCCAGAAAGGCGGAAGTAGTAATCCTTTTCCCTGATTCAATTTCAACATCGTTAAAATCACGCAAACTCCAAAACGGGGGCTCAGGCAATTCTCTATCTATAATAAATGATTTTTCAAGTACTGCACTAATATTACCAGCTGTATCAGAAAATCTAATTCTTACCGTATACTCCAGGACCTCATTTTCTACTCCGGTAAACTCCTGAACAGTACCAATAGAAAGTTTCTTCCATTCAGCAAAAACTCCATCTCCATTCCCATCATAGCTAAATTCATAGCTGCCGTACTTTTCTCCTTTAGGGATCCGGGCAATCAGTTTTGAAGGGCTGCTAACAAGCTGATTAACAGGAATTCCATCACTCTTCAAATCCCAATCTGGTGGAGGAGGTATTGTTTTATCAATATAAACCCCCTCACCAAATATCACCTCATCTCCCACTGAGGAGGTGTTACCTGCAGCATCTTTAAAACGAAAAACAGGTGAGCTGACATCAAGCTCAAATCCGACCGGAATGGTGAAGTTCAAAAATGCAGTATCATCATCCTGCATATACATATCCCGCCACAATCCATCCAAAAAGTACTGAACAGTCAACCCATCTTCCTCAGTTTCAAAATCAATTGTCAAAGTAACATCTTTATTTGTTCTGGTCCCGGGAGGAATTTGATAACCGCCCTCATCAGAGAAAGCAGAATAAAGTATATTGATACGCCCGGGACGTTGTTTGTCGATAGTGAAAGTAAGAATGCTGGATTCAGAAACTACAATTTCATCCTCGGAATAGTATAAAACATGAGCCTTGTAGGTATTCACATAACCTTCCAACACTTCAAGAATTAAAAAATCGTTCGATTTATAGATGGTACCTGTGGATTCTTTCATAATCCAAATTTCAGGTGTAAGTTCTTCTCCCTCAATGGTTAAATAAGTTTTATCAGGAAGACTGGCACGAACATCATCATCAACTACATCACCATCACTTATATATTTTCCTGGTCTCGTTAACGGTTCAATATGTATAAATTTTAATGCTTCAAGATCAGAATCTGACAGACTGAGCAGCGGCGGGTTGTTAGGATCGGTAAAGGGATCAGCATACCTTACCTGTATCTCATATTCGCCGGTTTCCCCTATTTGCGGACGATTAGAATCATCATAAACTATCCACTCTCCCCAGGGCTCCCATTTTCTGCTGACAATTGCCAGGAAACGGAGTTTGTACTGCATATTCCAATACTCTTCTATTCCCGGGCCTCTTATTAATCGTATATAGGCACCTGCCAAATCTGCTGTAGTATTAATAAGCAGCTCATTCCCAAAAGCATCAATAAACATAACATCAGGAGCGGGAACACCCTCTAGTTCCTGATAAATAATAGATTCAGTTTTATCCTCCGGCCTTTCAAATAAACTGTCATCATATCCACAAGATATTAGTGTCATTAAAGAAATTATTATAATTAAAATGATTTGGAATAATTTTCCAGGGAAAAACTTCATGTATTGCTCCATACTTTATATACTATATGAATTCATTAAAATAAAAAATTATCAATTTACTTTTTCTTATTTATTATCCCCTCACTGCTTACCTGTGTCAATAATGGACGAGGGTACTCGTCTTGGTATTTGCTTTGCAAATACTGGTCGAGGGTACTCGTCTTGGTATTTGCTTTGCAAATACTGGTCGAGGGTACTCGTCTTGGTATTTGCTTTGCAAATATTGGACGAGTATACAGGTTGAGAGTACTCAACTTTGTATTTGCTTTGCAAATAATGGTTGAGAATAAAACAGATGAGTACGCTCGTCCAGTTGTAATACTCTCAAACCGAAGCCAGCAGTTGCAAAGCAACTGCCAAGAAAAGTAATCTTTTCCGGGCGTGATATTCTTGCCCCGTCTTCTGCCCGTTCATCTATTGCCTTAAAAGAGAACTTGTGCTATCGATTATATATGACCACTCCTGATATTAGAGAAAAAATCAACTCCTCTATTATGGAAATTGACAGCTCTGTTGATATCGATAAGGTGACCACTCCTTTTAATAAGACTATAAAGGATATTAATAGTGTCTATGCAGATCTTTCCGGTATCAGCAGAAAGCGTGATACCTATAACAATGCATGGGCTTTTTCCCATGCATATGAACAGATGCATGTTATTATTGATCATCTTTTTTCAGTCAAAGTAACTGAGAAAATTTTCTCTTATTCACGAAGTTTTAGAAACCGTAAAAAACAAGCGGATATTCTGAAAAAATTCCGTACTATAACCACAAATCTTTCAGATATACTCCACAAAACCAGCACATCTCAACGTCTTTTTAAAACTACAATTTGGCTGATTGCCTTGGCAGAAGGTGTCGTGTCGCTGGTTATTGTTCTTTTTATAACAGAGTCAGCTTCTGCTTTTAACCGCGCAGTATCTCTACCTCAGCTAAGTTTGCTGTTTCTTATCGTTTTTGGTTCGTTAAGGCTAGTACTAGAACGTTTGAAGTCGCGGATCATGCAAAACTGGAGATGGGCTCGGTATCAGGCTACAGTGGACAGGGCTTTAAACAGTATTGCAATTGCTGCCGGCATTTCCTGTATTTTGGCTGATCATGTAAAAAAGGGTACTTTTCTGGAAAAAATTGATGACCTGCTCGAAAAAGGCGTAGATCTTCTAAAAAGACCTGATACCCGGAAAGAGAAACAAATACGCCGTGCTGCACACCAATCCGCAAGGCTTCTTGCTAATCAGGAAGAGAAACTTGGAAATCTAAAACGAGCTTTAAGTCAAAAAAATACTCTATATCAAACGATAAACAGGGATCAGCCTACTAAAAGAGAAACCCCAACTATTCAGAAATTTAATGAAAAAAAAGTATTTCTAGGTAGGATACGAAAGGAAATCAAGAAAAGGTTATAACTTAAATCCTTGAACTTTGATTAATTTCTCAGTATCCTATAGTTGAAAGTGGCTAAATCTAATTAAGACATGCTGCTAAAGAGGTTATTATGAAATTAAAAAAAGTAAGAAATATTGGAATTCTGTTGATTCTCGCGATCTTTTCATTCAGTAGCTGCAGTCTTATCTTCAATGAGAATGTTGAGACCGATCTTGGAGATCTGGCAGCTTTTTCAGTAGTACTTGATACTGCTGTCCGGTTTCTCGCTATTGATACCAGTTCTGGCTCCAGAACAGTAAATTACGATGCTGAGGCTGATGGTAGTCCGATAAAAAGCACCCCAGATACAACATATACAACCAATAGTGGAATTGATTCTAATGAAATCCAGATCCCCGCCGGTAACAATGTAATTGAAAACTTCTATGGCACAAACCCTGCTGTTACTGCAAAATTCTCCATGAAACCAGAGGAACCAGGATATAGAATTAAACTATACATTTATGATTCAGCTGACTTCCTGCTTGATTATGTATATGAAGAGTATTTTGTAACCGGCGACAGTTGGACGCCTCTGGATGAATCCGGCAATTCAATACTCGATAATATTGGAGAGTTTTCCGACTATTACGACAACATGCATGATGGTTCAAAGGTTCAACATTCAAACTACCTGTTTGGTCCTGCAGCATTAGGTGGCGATGTTTATACTATTACTGCCAATTCTATTATTACTAATTTAACTGATTATAAATTTGCACTCAAAGATGATGGAAAAGATCCCAGTCTATTTGATGGTTTAACAGAAATTCCTGTAATACCAATACCCTTAGGTTTTGCTGGAAATTTCTACAGCTATAAAGAAAGCAGCGGTAATTTCAAGGCTGATGAAGCCCCAAAAAGAGCTCCTCGTCCTCCTCATCCTCCTGAAACTCCTCATCGTCCCGATTACGAATCAATAACCTACTATGCAGAACTTGACAACCAAGCTACACGTAATATGGTAGTATTCAGTCTACAGAGTGTTGATAAGAAAAAGGACGACTATGCCCGGACCGTAACCCGTTCTCATGAAGAATATGATACTACCCTTGACCCGGATAATCCACTGGCATTAACACTAAAAAATGTTTTTTCTTTCACCACTTACACTGATAAAAGAGGTAAAGAAAAACAACATATAACCAAGGAAATTGAACAGACCTTTATTGACTCTGTCCTTACAGTAACTTCGCATGAGGGTATGTATAAAGACAAATCGACTGTTGACGGCAATCCTGATACATTAACCACCATGACACTAACCCAGGATGAGGCACCAGGTAATGATTTTACCGGCACTATGTCAGTTGCTAAAAAGGAAAAAAACGGCTCATTAAAAACAGAAAATTATACTGTAACTTATAATGGAACAAAATTTACAACTAAGAAAAGTAAAGGCCGTGCTGCAGGTACAGATGAAATTGAGCTAGACCTCTCTCTTCTAGGAAATGGGCAGGAGTTCCCCCTTTCTCTACCTGGAGGAGCTCTATTTGAAGGAACATATTTTTATGGGCGTCTTACCGGAATAATTCACTACCCTAATGGTGATATTAAAAGAGTGGATATCGTTAATGGTATTGTCTATTTAAATGATGAATTGTGGGAGCCTACGATATTATAACAACTGTTTTCATCAATATTGAACAAGAGGGTCAGTGAAATTTAAATCACTGACCCTTATTTTTGTATATATAAGAACAGTACACAAGTCTATTTATCTTCTATTGAAAATGAAGTACCCAATGCTGATGGCGGTGAAAATTTACCCTTCTTCTTCCTGCCAATTATAGTCATCACGGTAAGTACAATAACAGTAACAATGTAGGGTGCCATATTAAGAAAGGACGCAGGTATCACTGTTCCGGCAGCCTGCAGCCTAAATTGAATAGCATTTATTCCGCCAAATAAAACTGCTCCAAAGATAGCCCGGCCTGGATTCCAGCCGGCAAAAATAACCAGCGCAATAACAATCCAACCTCTTCCACCAGTAACATTCTCCGACCATCCGGGAGTATAACCCAGAGTCAGGTGAGCACCGCCAAGACCAACTAGCATGCCGCCAATGACAGTATATATATAGCGAATCTTAGAAACAGATATTCCCATAGCTGCTGCGGTACGAGGATCTTCACCAACTGCCCGAAGGGTAAGTCCGGAACGTGTTTTATACATGTAGATCCAGGCAATCGGTACTATGAGAAAAAGGGCATACGTTAATATATCCTGATTAAAAAATGCAGACAGTATTGGAATATCTTCCAGAAATGGAATGGAATAATCGGTAAAACTTGAACCAGTCATACCAACCAGATTCTTTCCATTAGAAGCAGGTCCCAGTCGCTGACCAAGATAACTGGCAAGCCCGGTTCCAAAGAGTGTAATACTCAATCCGCTCACAACCTGATTTGCACGCATCGTGATACAGAGAAACGCATGAATCAGAGCCATGGCACCGCCAATCAGCATGGCTACTATAATAGACAGTAACAAACTGCCAGTGTAAAAAGATACTGTAAACGCACTTAGAGCGCTCATCATCATCATACCTTCCACACCCAAATTCAGAATACCTGCCCGTTCGGTATATATTTCACCTAGTGTCGCATAGAGAAGAGAGGTTCCCGCGCCAAGTGTTACTGCAAGTAGAGTCGTAATTAACTGCACTGTTCCGCCTCCTCTTTTTTAACCATCTTAAGCCGGTAATCAGAAAAGATTGTTCCGGCAAGCAATGGGAATAATAACAGTCCCTGCAAAACCAGCCCCATAGATGCGGGAAGCCCCATCATCATCTGAATCTGATCTCCTCCCACAAGAAGACCTGCCATAATGAGGGCTACAAGCACCGCAGCAAAAGGATTCAACTGAGCCATCCAGGCAACAATTATTGCCGTGAACCCATACCCCATATCAATTCCTTTCATAAGCCGATGCTGAACGGCAGTAACTTCAACTGCGCCTGCAAGGCCGCTTAAAGCTCCGGAAACCAGTAAAACAAGAATAATGTTCCGTTGAATATTAACACCCTGACACCTTGCTGCCCGCTGGTTCATCCCTATCATCTTTATCTCAAAACCCCATTTTGTTTTGTAGAGAACAAACCAGAGAATCACTGCAGCTGCCAGTGCAATTATTAAGCCCCAATGTGCCCGGCCGGCAATCCGAGGCAGCCACGCCTCCCGAGGAAAAGCTTTTGTACCGGGAAAACCATATCCATCCGGATCACGCCAGGGTCCATAATAGAGATATTCAGCAAACAAAATAGCTATATAATTCATCATCAGAGTGGTCAGAGTCTCATCTACACCCCACTTTGCTTTCAATACTGCAGCAATACCAGCCCAAACAGCTCCTGCTGTCATTCCAACCAGCAGTGCAACAGGAAGCAGCATCTGAACAGGAAGAAATGTCCAGAAAATCATAACCCAGGCTGTACCTATAGCACCAAAAACAAGCTGTCCTTCAGCTCCGATATTCCAGAACCTCAGTTTAAAGGCAATAGTAACGCCCAGTCCGGTCAGAATAAGCGGAATGGCTTTAACTAATGTTTCAGTAAACCCAACCCAACTGCCAAAAGCCCCTCTCGCCATATAAAAATAGGTATTAAATGGATTTGCTCCTGATGCAGCCAGCACAATTGCTCCCAAAGCAAGTGAGACAATAAAAGAAATTATAGGAACAAAAACCAGGACTTTTCCTGATCGTGCTTCTCTTTTTTCCAACACCATTCTCATACAGTGCTCTCCTTCACCATTCCGGCCATCATCATACCCAGTTGTTCAATGTTGGTCTCACGAGCATCAACAAGTCCCATTATCTTTCCCTCAAACATAACAGCTATTTTATCTGAAACCATCATCAGCTCTTCCAGCTCCTCAGAGACAAGAAGCACTGCAGCCTGATTATCCCGCTGTTTAAGAATATTCTTTCTCACAGCTTCTGTTGCCCCTACATCCAGACCTCTGGAAGGATAGACTGCAATCAGAATCCCACCGCAGGAATCTATCTCCCGGGCAAGTATCGTTTTCTGAATATTACCGCCTGAAAGGAACTTAACCCTTGTTGAAGATTCCGGTGTTGCAATTTTAAACACATCAATCATTTTTTTTGCAAACCGAACTATAACAGAACCGTTCAGGATTCCGTTTTTTGACATAGGTCTTTTACGGTATCGTTTCATAACCAAATTATCAGCAACACTCATATCTCCGACAACACCCATTGCACCGCGGTCTGCCGGTATATGACTGATACCGTTTTTTATCATTTTTAGTGGAGATGCTCCTGTTACATTACGTTCATCCAAATAGAGAGAACCACGGGTAACCGGCATAAGTCCAGTGATAACTTCACTTAACTCCTGCTGCCCGTTTCCTGCAACTCCTGCAATCCCCAGAACTTCACCTTCACGAAGATCCAAAGAAATATGCTCCAAAACTGCCCGGCCTGTCTGGTCAATAACGCTTATATCATCAACGCGCACCCTGACTTCTCCGGGATTGTAGGCGTCACGTTCCAGATGAAAAAGAATTTCACGTCCCACCATCATCTTTGCCAGATCTTTGGGAGTAACCTCATTTGTTTTACAGACAGCAACTGTCTCACCTTTCCGTAAGACTTGAACCTGGTGAGAAAATTCAATTACTTCATCCATCTTATGCGTAATAAATATAGCGGATTTCCCTTCAGCCAGCATCATACCAATTATAGTATTTAAATCTCTGGACTCCTGAGGGGTAAGTACCGCAGTCGGTTCATCAAGAATCAGAATATCCGCACCCTGATAGACAAGTTTCAGGATCTCAACCCGCTGCTGTTCACCAACACTCAGTTCATGAATAAACTTATCCGGATTCACTTTCAAACCGTAGCGCTCAGACAATGCAGTAATTTTGCTCTTTACTTCATGCATAGGGGGAATAAATGGCAGATCTTTCATTCCTAAAATGATGTTCTCAGCCACTGTCATGGTATCAACAAGCATAAACTCCTGATGGATCATGCCAATACCTAATCGCATTGAATCCTGAGGAGAGTGAATCTGAACCTGTTCGCCCCTGATAAAAATCGATCCTTCATCCGGTCTGTATAACCCGGCAAGTACATTCATTAAAGAACTTTTCCCTGCACCGTTTTCACCCAGAAGCGCGAGGATTTCTCCCGAATTTAAAGAGAGGTCAACATGATTATTAGCGGTAACTCCGGGAAAACGTTTTGTAATTCCTGACATTCGTAGAATTACGTTGCCTTGAGTTGAATTTTGATTCTCTTTTTCCACCAAATGAAACCCCCTCTCCGAAAGAAAAAAACCGATCGTCCAGGCAAACCTGTCCGACCGGCAATAGTATGTAAGTGAATTAGTCTACTGATCCTATAACACCCTGTACGAAAAATCCCATGCCAAGCATAGCTCCATCTTCCATAACAGTTCCGGCAGGTACCACTACAGCTCCATCCTGACCATAAATAGGTCCGGTAAAGACATCCCATGCACCTGAAACAATTTCCTGCTGCTTAGCCACAACTGCTGCCTGAACATCTGCTGGTACTAAAGGACTGAAATCAGAGAGTTTGACGGCATCTTCTGCAAGACCACCCCAGGACTGATGTGTTTCCCAGGTTCCGTTTATTGCATTTTCTACAGTCGCAGCATAATAAGGACCCCAATTCCAAACTGGAGATACCAGTACTGAATCGCCGACAAATTTACGCATATCTGCATCGTATCCGATACTGAGTTTTCCACGTTCTTTTGCTGCTTTAGGAGGTTCTGTTGTATCCTGGTGCTGTGCAAGGATATCTGCACCGGCATCTAAAAGTGCAACTGCCGCTTCTCTCTCTTTAACAGGATCATACCAGGTATAAGTCCAAACAACACGAACTTCTACGTCCGGATTCATTGCCTGTGCACCGAGAGTAAACGCATTGATACCACGAATTACTTCAGGAATCGGAAATGCAGCAACATAACCAATTATGTTTGACTCCGTCATTTCCCCTGCTACCATACCGGAAAGATATCTAGGTTGATACATTCTTCCGAAATAAGTAGACATGTTTTCGGTTGTCTTGAAACCTGAACAATGTTCAAAATAGGTGTCTGCATAATCCATAGAGGTTTCAAGCATGTAATCCATGTAGCCAAAAGATGTTGCAAAAATCATGTCATAACCCTGCATTGCATATTGGCCCATTATTCTCGCGCTGTCAGGTCCTTCCTCAACACTCTCAATAAATGTAGTTTCTACTTTATCACCAAGCTTTTCTTCCATATAAATTCGACCCTGATCGTGCATATAGGTCCATCCCAGATCTCCTGGAGGGCCGATATAGACAAAGGCAACCTTAAAGGCTTCATTTTCTACGGGAGCTTCATTAGCACCCTGAGCAAATAGAAGTGCACCTACTGCAAGCATTAACAGCAGTAATAAACCGATCTTTTTCATAATATGATCTCCTTACATGATTTGTTATATTCCAAAAACTGGGTTTTTGGATAGTTTCTTCACTTAAGACAGTATAGAGTATTGGCATATAGTAAGTCAATTTTTCCTGATTATTTATTCGTATTTATTCGGGAAAAAACAGGGGGCGAATTTTCCTCAGCATAATACGTGAAGCCTGAAGAGCTCCCTCATACACCTTCTCATCACCGCTGTCTTTATGGAATTCTTTATGGGAATAACCATCATCATCCCGGCGGGGCATGAACCAGGGAGAGATTGAGCAGATTAGGGTAATTTCCGGCATATCAAACCCTTCTGTGAGAGAAGTAATAAACTCGTTCCGGTTCTCAGAGTTCATCATATAATAATTGGTATGACTAAAAAAATCCTGCGTTGTATGCAGCAGCGCTCCTAACTGTCTATATGCTCTTCTCATTTTTTTTGCGGTCAGAGCCTGAGCAATTTTCATTTCCCGCTCTCTAAAAACCAGCTGCCCCATTTCCCAGGCATCCTCATGAGGAGAAAAAGGTATTCTGTCAATATGATACTGCCGCTGATACCAAACCCACGACCGATAATCAACCGATAGGTTTCCCTTCTCTATCAATCTCGATTCCCGCCTAAAAAGTTCCGGCATCTCCTGCCTGACTGCTTCCCGGGTAATTTTCCTGTGAACCTGAATAAACATTAATTCTGCCCTTCCAGCTATCCTGCTATTGTTTGTTCAGCCATGCTTCTTTTACCAGTATGGCTTCTATTCCACCCACATACATCCTGTGATAATCTTTTTTCGGATATAAATCGTGAATTTCCCTACTGGAGAAATCATCAGGAGAGATCTCCCCGCTATAGAGTTTTTTTGAAACAATAATCAAAGAAGCCTGTGAAAATCCGACAGAAGAACCGGTTACACCATCAACCGCATCAAGAGAGATCGGGAGAAGGCCGGTTTCAGCAGCTTTATCAGTGTCCCGTCCTGAATGAGCGCCGCAAAAAGCTAGAGCTTTCTTCCATTCAGGATCAAAAAAGGAGAGAGTATGATGGCTGTTCTTCTCCATAAACTCATAGGTGTGTCTGCTATAGCGAACATAGGTATGGGTCACCGGTTGCCGCCAAAGAAATCCGAATCCGCCCCATGCAGCAGTCATAGTATTCCAAGACTCAACATTTCCGGCAGTGGCAAGAAACCACTCTTTTCCTATTGATGAGAATGGATTTATAGTAAATTGGTCCGGACTGATTTGCACAAAGCCTTCTGGTACATTATTCATGAATTATTCCTCCGTTGTCTTCTGGTCATCCCGGGTTTATTCCCCGGACTGTGACCAACTCCATTGTTTTTCTCTCTATCACGGGCATTAGGTCCGCAGTCATACCCTTCACTTCTATGCTTCCTTCTCCTGAACATCCTGCGCCCGGGAACTCCACGGCCTCTATCTCCATGATCTGAAACCTGCTGTTTTACCTTCTCGGCCTCAGGTCCAAGCATTCTCCATACATGTATATTTGCAGCTATTGAATCATCGATTGCTACACTTCCACCGCTGCACTCAACCACTATTGAAGGTGACCGTTGGTGAATACTGATTAATGATCCTGGTCGAATTTGAAGACTTTCAAGAATATGCAGCTGGGTATCTTCATCTGCATTTACCGAGGCAACCCGTCCAGCCTCCCCTGTCCGCATCTCCAGTACCGAGACCGTCGGATTCGGCTGGGAGTCAGTCCCATTGCTGCAGCATGTTCCTTCCGGTATCAGCATACCATCGGGACATCTTCTCGGGTGTCCAAGAAGCGTACAAATTCCGTTTATAAGATTCGTATCCATAATATGTTCAAATTCACATGCCCCAACCTCATAATCCCGCATTCCCAGAACATCATATAATAACCTTTCGGCCAGTCGGTGTGCTCTGATAAGCTTCCGGCTTTTCTCAAAACCCAAAGCGGTATAGGTTATAGAAGTATCATCCAGTAGAACAAAAGATTCTTCCTGCAGCCGTTCAAGAACAGGACGATCATACTGCTCTCCGAAATAATTACTGATTCGTGAGATTTCAAGTGATGGGAGTACATCGCTGAAAATATTAAATTCACCCTTTTTCTCATGCAGCACCCATAGGGCTTCCAAGTATTCTTCGGTAATTTTATTTTCGTTCATAATATATACTATTATAATGATTTCATAAAAAAGTGAAAGTTAAAAATAGGTCAATTGCAGCACACACTGTATCGTATCAAAAGCCTCAGGTCATCCATGTATGCTGGCAAAACCAGCAAAAACTTTTTCTTGCAGAATTAGGGAATTCATACTACTATTCTTATGTACTAAATATTTAGTTTATATTTAGCTCTAAGGTCTTAGATGAAATTCTAAAACAAAAAGATGGAGAGATATTATGACAGGAAAAGAGCGAATTACCAGAATACTGAAGCGACAGCCAGTAGATAGGATAGGACTGTTTGAGCACTTCTGGGAAGACACCCATCGCGAGTGGGTGAATAATGGATATATCACAAAAGATGATCATTTCCCCGATCTCTTCAATTTTGATATGGAAAACAGTTGGTGTTTCAATTTTATGGCCGATTATAAAAAAGAACTGGAAATAGTTGAAGAAACAGAGGAAACCATACTGGCACGTGATGGCAACGGGGCCCTGCTGCGCAGACATAAACTGCACGAGGCCACACCCGACCATGTTGATTTTCTGGTAAAAGACCGGTCTGGCTGGATCGAACATACTAAACATCATCTCACTGCCGATGAAGGACGAATAGACTTTGATAACTACCGTCAAACTAAGGAGCGCTGCCGTAAAGCAGAGCGATTCTTCAATTTTTCATGTCCCGGTGTCTTTGAATTGATGCACCCCGTATGCGGTCATGAATATATGCTGATGGGAATGGCTCTGGATCCTGATTGGATAAAAGATATGGTATCAACCTATACAGAGATGATTATCTCACACTGGGAAATCCTTTTTAAAAAAGAGGGTTACCCTGATGGTATCTGGTTCTATGAGGATATGGGGTACAAAGGGACACCCTTCATGAGTCCTGCTATGTATCGTGACATTATCTTCCCGGGTCACAAACGACTCATCGGCTGGGCTCACGACAGAGACCTGCCGGTCATTATGCACTCCTGCGGTTTTGTGGAGCCGCTGCTTCCTGATATGGTAAAGGCAGGAATTGACTGCCTGCAGGTAATTGAGATTAAAGCGGGAATGGATCCCATTAGAATACAAAAACAATTCGGGGACAGGTTATCTTTGATCGGAGGTATCGATGTCCGAGCGCTCTATTCAAATGACAAAGCCATAATTGACAAAGAACTTGAATCCAAAATTCCAATTTTAAAGAAAGGTTTCGGATATGTGGTTCATAGTGATCATTCCATACCAAATACGGTGACATTCGAAAGCTATAAATATTTCATCAAGCGGGCGCTTGAACTGGGAACCTACTAGTGTATAAAAAAAGTGTATAAAAAACGGGTTACCTTAAAAGATATCGCTGAAGCAGCTGGGGTATCCTCTACAACTGTTTCTATCATCATTAATGGACGCAGCGATGTTAAAATTGGAAAAGAGACAAAGAGCCGGGTGCTCAAGGCCGCTGAAGTGCTTGGATATTCTATAACTCCTCCTAAAAAGCATCATGTCTCTCCTATAGTCTGTTTCATCCATGAAAATGTAGTCCAGGATAATATTGGAACCTCGTTTTTTTCCCGGGTATCTACCCATCTGCGTACTCTTTGTGAGAAGAGTGATCTGGGATTTCTGGAATTTGAGTATAATGAGAGCATTCGGCTCCAACAGTATCAAACTATTCTGACTTATCAACCAGTGGCCTTGGTAAGCTATAGTGCCGGTTTTGTTACATTTCATGAAAATCAGAAAAATGGTATCCCTCTCTTCTATCTTCAGGGGGAACGGCTCCCTTCAGGTAAAAACAGAACATCCAGTCTCTTTATGGTGGACGATTACCGAATAGGACAGCTGGGGGCACAACACCTCTTCTTCCAAGGGTATCGCTCCTGCGGGCTCATTTTCCCGGACAGTTCTGCACGCTGTATACACCAACGTCTCACGAGTTTCAAAGAGACCTTTACATCCCTGGGAGGAGAAGTAGCAAATATAACTTTCAATATAGATGACCATACCGGACTGGTAAAATGGTTCCAACAGTGGGATCGGACTAAGTTTGATTCCTTCTACTTCTTCAGTGATGCCATGGCTGTTCCGGCTATACGGGGACTCCAGCTGCAGCAATGCCCCATTCCTGAAGAGGCCGCTATACTTGGAACAGATAATCTATACTGGGGCCAATATATCCATCCTTCATTGACAACGATGGATCTACATGAAAACGTCTTTGCGGGAAGGCTTTATGAGGAAATTAAAAGTATCGTACAGGGCGGGAAATTCTACCCCGGGGAGATTACAATACCAGTTGATCTAATTCAGAGAGAATCTACCTGATTTTCCATCTGATTTTTCAAAACATTTAGTTCTCTTCCTTTGTACATTCATTTATAATGAGTTCAATGACTGCGGCACATGGAGGGCTTGAACATGAAACCTTATCTATTAAAAGAGACCCACTGGGGATCCATCAAAAATATCAAGTATGAGCTTGCTGTTCTTCCATGGGGTGCATGCGAGGCTCATAATAAGCACCTCCCCTATGGGACTGATATATATGAATCAGATTTTTTTGCTGAAGCGTCGGCAAAAACCGCTTGGGAAAGAGGTGCAAAAGTAATAGTCCTCCCCACAATACCTTTCGGTGTGAATACCGGACAAACCGACATACTCCTTGACATCAATATGAATCCTTCAACGCAAATGGCCGTACTGCATGATATTTTGACCGGTTTGAATAGACAGGGGATCAAAAAACTTCTAATTCTCAACAGCCATGGCGGGAATAATTTCAAACCACTGCTGCGTGAACTGGGACTCAAATTTCCGGAGATGTTCCTTGCAGCCTGCGATTGGTTCAAAGCTCTGGATAAATCTGCTTACTTCACGCATCCCGGAGATCATGCCGATGAGATGGAGACGAGCCTTATGCTGCACATGATCCCTGAACTGGTACTCCCGTTGGAAGAAGCTGGTGTCGGTACAGCAAAGAAGTTTGCGATTGATGCCTTTAACCAATCATGGGCCTCAAGTGAGAGAAAATGGAGTCAGGTCACCTCTGATACGGGGATAGGTAATCCAAAAGAGGCAACGGCAGATAAAGGGAGACTATTCTTTAATGATCTGATCCGGAAATTGGGAGATCTTATATATGAAATAGCTATGCAGGAAGGCAGCTGGTACAACTAAAAAGCGACATTTTACTTTACTGGAAGGGGGTATATCCGATACATTATCCCGTAATACCGGACAACGTATGTGCTTAGGTGGATGCGTTTAACTCAGAACAATAGGAGGCTTGCTATGCCCAGGATAACTGCATGTTCCACTCTCGCGTTTTCCCTCTCTACTCTTGAAACTGCCCTTGCCCATATTTCGGGATACGGCTTTAAAAAAGTTGAGCTGTCAGACCAGGTCACTCATAGCAAACATTTTTCGGCAGAATCAGTCGATCCGTATGCAGTAAAAAAGCTGCTGACCAAATACTCTCTTGCACCGGTGTGTGCAAATGTTGCCATTTGCATAGTGAATGACGAAATAACCGGAAAGGCAGTCCGCCCTGCGGGAAGTATCTCCTCATCAGAAACCGAAGAGATACAAAAGGCAAAACAGTTTCTTTCTTGGCACAGGCTTCACCTTACTTCCGAGGCGGAAGACTTTTATCGCCGGGTAGTAGTACTGATCGACAACGCCGCGATTGCCGGAATTCCCCGGGTATGCGTCCACACAGGGAGAAAAAATGAGATTGAGGATCTCGATGCAGAAATCGAGGCGGCAGCCAGGGTTATTGACAGGTCTGCAGAATACGCCCGCCTCAAAAATATAGAGGTACTTATCGAGATGCCGCATGTATGGGGCATCTACTATGATGTGGAAAAGGCAAAACGAGTCTTCTCGCTTCTTACCTCAGACAACGCCGGCGTTCTTATCGATTCAACCCACTGGCACACTTCCGGCTATGATCTGGAAGATTATGTCTCCTTTCTCGGTGATCGCCTTCGCCATATACATCTACGGGATGCCGCAGGAAAAACCTCTTCATCAGGGACCTATGAGCTGGAGAAGACTCCGGGAAGAGGGGATGTGGATTTTTCCTACTTAGGGGAGATTCTGGATAAGTATAACTACAGTGGTGAAGTTACGCTGGAGACTGAGTACAAAAACTACAAGAATCCCTCAGAGGTAGACAAAGAAAACCTCTTTGCTCTCAACTATCTGGAAAGCAAGGGTTGGGGAGTATTCTAAAATGGAGGCTGGGCTTCTCGTCACAATTCTGTTTCTCTCCTTCGCCTCTCTGATCCACGGCATAGCCGGAGTGGGATTCGGTATGGTCGCGATGAGCCTGTTCTCGATCACTCTTGGTGATTTCGGTGAGAGTGTTGCTGTTGTTGGACTATTGGCGCTGGTGGTCTACTTTCTGCTCTTTCTGGCAACAACACGGAGAGCGAAAATAGATTGGTCAATGGTGCTGATTATCACTACAGGCGGCGTTGCGGGAGTCATTGCCGGTTACGGATTCCTGCTGGTTATCCAGGATCAATCACTGTTCAAAATGATAGTAGGAACGGTGATTGCGGGCTTATCAATCCTTTCAATTTTTCAGCACAAACTCAGCCTATCGGCTGGTGGGAAATGGTGGGTAGCAGCAGCAGTAGGAGTAATCGGCGGTTTTGTATTCTCTGTGTTTATTGCCGGTGGTGTTTTTATTGGACTCTATCTCTACTCGAGAACGAATGAGCCGGCAGATGCCAAGCCGACCCTGCAGATGATTTTTATTATCCTCAGCTCAATACGGATTTTTGTATTCGGAGTCGGGGAGTTCGGATTTTCCTCTGCTATCCTCGAGGCTGCACTTATATCACTGCTTCCAGTGGTTGGAGCGCTGTTCGCCGGGCACTATATTTCAACAAAGATACGACAATCTGTATTCAGGTTGACCCTTTTTACGTTTCTTGCTGTAACAGGGGTTGCTGTCGCTGTTCTGGGCGGTTTTGGTCGTATCTGAAAACATTCAAAG
>Ga0307989_1000889_pt1 | contig 17506 bp, 14 predicted proteins | sample EllFjometagen185_FD_203164 | JGI IMG/M metagenome (GOLD analysis project Ga0307989, IMG submission 203164) | Marine microbial communities from Ellis Fjord, Antarctic Ocean - #185 | ecosystem: Environmental > Aquatic > Marine > Unclassified | place: Southern Ocean | collected 2014-10-08
AAAAATCAGTGTTTTTGATTTTCCACCCCTTATTCACACAATTAGTGTTGTTATTTGGGGGAATGTTTTTTTGGTCATGTCTGTAAAACGGCTTATAGCCTTAATCTTGAAGCTACGCAATTAGCTCACCTCTTGTCATTAACACTTGTTTTTGATATATTACCTAGAGATTAAAGGACTGGTATTAAATTGGGTATTGAATTTTTAATAGATTTAGCAATTATTCTCCTTAGCACCAAGGCTTTAGGAGTTTTAACACGAAAATTTCAGCTTCCGCAAGTTGTAGGGGCACTTTTAGCAGGGCTTATTCTTGGCCCCGCTGTTCTTGGTATTATACATGAATCAACACTTATTCATGATCTTTCCGAAATTGGTGTAATTATTATTATGTTCTGTGCAGGCACAGAAGTTGACCTAAAAGAATTAAGGAAAGCTGGGAAAGCTGCTATTGTTGTTGCTCTTATGGGTGTACTTCTTCCACTTCTTGGTGGTTTTCTTGTTTCATCCGCTTTCAACTTATCATTTCTTCCGTTAATTAAAAATATATTCCTCGGAGTTATATTGACGGCCACAAGTGTTTCAATAACCGTTGAAACACTTCAGGAGATGGGAAAACTTAAAACCCGAGCCGGAACAATTATTATGGGAGCTGCTATCCTTGATGATGTTCTGGGACTTATTCTTCTTACAATTATGATGGGAATCTCAGGAGATGGCGCCGAAGGTTCAATAGGTGGTGTTCTGATAAAAGTAGTACTTTTCTTCTTTGTCGTTATAATTATTGGTATTCCAATCAGCAAGTTTTTCAACAGCTACTCAAAAGTACATAAAAAGAAAAGACGATTCCCTATTTTTGCTTTTGCTTTCTGTCTTTTCCTTGCCTTCATTGGCGAAAGATATTTTGGCGTAGCAGATATAGCCGGAGCTTTTATAGCGGGTTTGATAATATCAACAACAGTTCACAGCGGTTATATTCACAGACGATTTGAAATTCTATCATATATGTTTTTAACACCGATATTCTTCGCATCAGTTGGTATTAGCATAGAAATATCTCATTTCAGCTGGGGTTTGGTGTGGCTTGCCTTAGCTATTACAGCTGTTGCAATCTTAACAAAAATTGCCGGTGGTGTTATCGGCGCCAAATTAACAGGGTCCGATAATAAAGAATCTCTTCGTATTGGTATTGGTATGGTGGCAAGAAGTGAAGTTGCTTTAATTGTTACTAATAAGGGTGTTTCAGCAGGAATTATCTCTGCAACTCTATTTGCCCCAATCGCAATAATGGTAATAGTTACATCGATCTTAACTCCGATACTTCTAAAGCTTGTATTTACAACAAAAACCGCTAAAATGAAAAATCCTCGAGGTAAAAATGATGCACTTTCCGGATAAATCAATTATCAAAAAAATAATTATTATTCTGTCTGCAATTGCTGTTATAACAGTAACTGCATATTTTTCTGTAAATCACTTCAACAATCGCTTTCAAAGACAATTAGATACTGAGTTTAGCAATGATTTCTTAACTTTCATAGACTCAGGTAATCTTAATGGCTCCATGGATGTATGGTCCTATGTTTATACGGCAAAAAAAGATGATCAGGAGTTTTTAGAAAGTTTTTCAAATGTACTTTACAAAAAGTACTCAGAATACTACACCAAAACTTATATAGATAAAACAGAAAATTTGGATCTTCATGAAATTTGCAGAATATATTACGACTTTATCAGTGAAGAAAGTTTCAATGAAGTTGCAACGTTAATTTATAATGATTTTTATATTGAGAATATTGATTATGATAAGTTCATTTCTGCTATAAATGACTTTTATGCCTTATCAAAACTTGAATCTTCAAATATTCCTAATTTGTTAAATGAAGCTTATTTTATAAATGAATCCAGGTATACTTATCTTAAAGCTATAGACACAGCTTTTTCGGAAGATTATAGTAATGCAATTGAATTAATGCGTTTAGTCAGCCCTAAAGATACAATTTACTACCCTAAAGCTATAGAAAAAATAGATGAGTATATTTTAATACTAAGGGAAAGTGTAAAAAACGGATCTTGATTCAATTTGATTTTTCTTTTTCTGACAATGCCCTTTTAATTTCGCTAATAACCCTTAGTTTATCTTTTTGCCACAGTGGTTTTACAAGTTTACTTTTATCCGGATCTCCTGTAATTCTATGAATCACAATACCTTTATCAATAATTTGAAGTGCATCCGTTACCCAGTCAATGTATGAGTCCATATCTAAAGGTTCAAAACCAGTTTTAATAGAATACTTATAAAGTGGCGAATTATTTTGTATATAAATGCTATGAAATTTAACTCCCCAGAGCTTTTGTTTATTTATAAAGTATGTTGAATTAATAAAATCCTCTTTAGTTTCACCCGGAAGTCCTCCGATAAGATGTACAACTGTTTTTACATTAAGGCTTTTTAGGTTCTTAACTGCATCACAAAAAAAACTGTATTGTCATATCCCCTATTAATAGTATTTGCAGTATTTTCATTAGAAGTTTGAAAACCAAGTTCAATCCAAAGAAAAGTTTTTTCGTTATAGTTTTTAAGCAACTCCAATATGTTTTTATCTAAACAATCCGGCCTTGTTGCAATCGCCAACCCAAGAACACCTTCACATTGAAGTGCCTCATCATATACTTTTTTTAATTTATCTACACTGCCGCATGTATTAGAAAAATTTTGGAAATATGCTATATAGCCAATGTTATTCCATTTCCTGTCCATTACAGCTTTTCCATCATGTATTTGATCTGCTATGAATTTGTTTCCATCTCCACAGAATTCCCCCGCTCCCTCATCTGTACAAAAGAGACAGCCATCACTACCATTGATTCTATTAGGACAAGAAAATCCGCCATTTATGCTGATTTTGGCAACTTTTCCACCAAATTTTAATTTTAAATACTTAGAAAGTGTAATTCGATTATTCATTTTCAGACTTCGCTTTTTAATTTTCTCTTTGCTTCTTTTCTTTGTTTGTTTTTATGTACCAAAGTTTTAAACTCACTAATGACTGTCCCTGATAAAATAAGGAAACAACCAATTCCACTTATCAAAGTTAACTTCTCAACATTTCCTGCTGTATCAGGGATTATCAATGCAAAGAACAATGCAAAAAGCGGCTCCATTGTAAAAATCAATGCTGTATGGGATGGGGTTGTGTCTTTTTGAACAAGTGTTTGAACAGAAAAAGCCAGAGCCGAACCTAAAACAGCCGTTACAAGTATCACAATAATTGATTCAACATTAAATATTATCGGTGATCTGTCAAAAACCAACCATATTAGCGAACTTAAAATTGCTGCAACCCAAAGTTGTACTATTGCTATACTTACGGGTTCTCCCTTTTTTGTAAATTTATCTATAAATATTATCTGAAGTGCAAAAGCTATCGCGCATAAAAATGTAAGGAAGTCTCCGGGATTAAATTCAAGTTTTATAATACCGGAAATTAAAAACAAACCAAGAGATGCTACAATAATTCCCCATACAGTAAATTTATTAGTCTTTTTTCTGAAAATTATAGCAAGAATTATTGGAACAAAAGCAACACACATAGATGTAATAAATGCTGAATTTGAAGCAGTAGTATAATACAGACCGTATACTTGAAGCGTCATTCCTGCAAAAAGCAAAAAGCCTATTAGAATGCCGCCTTTAATTTCAATTTTTTTAATCAATTTATGTTTTCTAAAGAAAACCAAAGAAACAATTACAGCCGCTAATATAAATCGCAAAGCAAGATATGGTATTGCCGGGATATATTCAAGTACATTGCGCATAAGCGGAAAACTGATTCCCCATATTGCTGCTAACATTAAAAGTATTAAATCCGCACGAAGTTTTTTATTCATATTTCCTCAGCTCTAAAGTTATTGATATAATATAACATATAAATAAACCAAGTATAAGGAGAACATAATGAATCTTAAATTTCTAGGTCATGCTGCTGTTCTGTTAGAAACTGACATAAAAATATTAATAGATCCATATATATCAAAAAATCCTCTTTGCAAGAATTCACCTGAAGATTTTTCTCCTGATGTAATAATACTTACTCATGGTCATGGTGATCATATTGGAGACACAATTGAAATTGCTAAAAGAACAGAGTGTACAGTATATGCAATGGCGGAGTTAGCAAAGTGGCTCTCAAAAAATGGCGTAAAAACACATGGATTCGATATAGGCGGCGACTTAAATATCTCATCAACATCAATTTCAATTGTACCAGCAATACATTCTTCTTCATGCCCCGATGGTTCTTATGGCGGACTAGCCTGTGGTTTTGTGATTAAACATAATGAAAGAACTTTTTATCATTCCGGCGATACAGCACTCTTTTCAGACATGAAACTATTAGGCAAAAAAACAATATTGACGTTGCAATGATACCAATAGGCAATAATTATACTATGGGTATAACTGATGCTGTTAAAGCTGTCGAATACCTCTCGCCTTCGATATGTATACCAATGCACTATAATACCTTTTCAATGATTGCCTGTAATCCGGGAGATTTTAAACTTAAGGTAGAAACCCTAGGTTACCAGTGCAATATATTAGAACCTGGAAAGAATTTTACATTTTAATTGTTTTACATCTTCGGGAATAGTGCTAAATAGAATTCCACACATCTCTTTGCATTTTCTAACGAAATTCTTTCATTTGTTCCATGAATTCTTTTCATGTCATCCATTTCCATTGAATAAGGTGTGAATCTAAGTATGTTTTTACATATACACTCATATTTTATACTGTCAGTACCTGCTACCATTAAATATGGAATAATTGCGGTTTCCTCTGAAATACCTCGCACAGCACCTGCAATTTTCGTAAATACTTCACTATCAGGATTACTTAAAGCAGATGGTTCTTCATGCCTCAATATCTTTATATTGTATTCCATCCCTCGACATGCATTTTCAATATGCTTGATAACATCTTTATAAGTTTCACCTTGTAGAATTCTACAGTTAACTGTAAAACTCGAAACCTGTGGTAATACATTGGGCTCCATACTTCCTTCAGCCATAGTCGGAGCAATAGTTGTTCTTAAAAGGGCTTCTCCTGTCGTACCTTGAGTTGTAAATGTTTTTATGAAAAGCGGTTTAAACAACCACAAATTAGCTATTACAAGTCTACTACCAAATCCCATATGTCTTCCTAATGCCATAATCATTTTCTCAGCTGGTTCAGTAAGCCTCAATTTCATTTGTTTATTTTCTATTCTACAAATGGCTTTAGCGGCTAATCCAAGAGAACTATTTGACGGTGGTGTTGATGCATGTCCTCCCTTACCTTTAATCTCGATTTTCAGATTCAGGTAACCTTTTTCTGCGACCCCTATAAATGCCAGAGGCTTATCTACTGAAGAAAATATTCCTTTATTTATACAACCGCCTTCATCATTAACAAATTCAAGCTTTATTCCTTCAGTATTTAGCTTTTCAACTATTTTACGTGCACCATTGCTTCCGTCCGTTTCTTCATCATGTCCAAATGCAAAGTAAAGAGTACGATTCGGCTTTTCTCCTTTATCAATCATAGTTTCGCAGGCTTCTAACATTGTTATTATCTGAAGTTTTATGTCCATTGTTCCTCTTCCCCAGACATACCCCTTAGCAATTTCACCACTAAAAGGTGGATATTCCCAATCTTTCTCCGTACCCTTTTCGATTGGTACAACATCAATATGCGCCATAAAAAGACCAGGTTTTAAACTATTGTCTATTCCGTTCCATTTAAAAAGAAGGCTGTAACCATTTACTGTCTCAAAACTCATCTCTTTGTAGACACCCGGAAATCTCTTTTTCAATAACTCGTTAAACTTATCAAATTCTATAAAATCAAATTTAGAATAATCACTGTGTGATATAGTGCGGCATTTAATAGCTTCTTTTAATATTTCAGAAACGTTTTTGCTATCAACTTTATAATGTGTTTCCAATTTTGGATATATATGCTCTATAGGATTTAACTTAACTGTTCTAATTATCAACACAACGATAATCGTAGCCAGCACTACAAAAATTAGAATTAAATACATAAAACCCTCTCTTTAGGAAGAATAAATCAACCAAATCTATTTAGTAATTCTATTGTACCAAAAATCCTATCATTTCCATATTGTCCCTTTCTTCAGTATTTTCTAATCGTGTAAAGTTTAACTTTTTCTTTAGCCTATTAATTCCTCATTGTGCTATAATTCTTCTATGGAAAATTCTAATAGCAAAATATTGAATATAAATGGTGGAATTACAGCCCCAAAAGGTTTTTTGGCTTCTGGGATTTCAGCAGGAATAAAAAAGAACGGTAATACTGATATAGCATTGATTTTTTCAGATAAACCTTCATCTGCTGCTGGTATTTTTACTTTGAATAAAGTAAGAGGCCATTCACTTGATTTATGTGATAAAAATCTTAAAGACGGAAACGCCCGATGTATTTTTATAAACAGCGGTAATGCAAATGCCTGCCTTGGTCCATCTGGTTTAAATGATGCACTACTAATTACTGAGGAATGTGCTGCATTACTTAATATACCTGCAACAGAGGTATTAACAGGTTCAACTGGTGTTATAGGACATCCATTACCCATGAATAATGTCTTAACCGGCATAAAAAAAGCACATTCAGAATTAAAATATACCGGTGGCACTGATGCTGCAAAAGCAATTATGACTACAGATACTTACATAAAAGAAGCCGCTGTTTCCTTCGAATTAAATAGTAATACTGTCACTATCGGCGGAATGGCTAAAGGTTCAGGAATGATACATCCTAATATGGCAACATTGATTGGTGTATTAACCACTGACGCAAAAATTTCTGCTGAATTTTTAAAAATAATTTTGAAAAATACTGCCGATAAGTCATTTAACCGAATTTCAGTTGATGGTGATACCAGTGTATGCGACAAAATTCTTATATTAGCCAATGGAATGTCAGATGCTTCTGAAATAAAACCTGAAACAGATGAGGCTGAATTATTTATTCTTGCTCTTGAAATAATTTCAATAAAACTGGCAAAAATGATTGCTGCTGATGGTGAAGGTGCTACAAAACTAATTGAAGTAAATATAAAAAATGCTAAATCTTCTGATGACGCCCATAAAGCCGCTAAGGCTATTGCAAATTCTCCATTGGTAAAGACTGCATTTTTCGGAGAAGATGCCAACTGGGGCCGTATCCTGACTGCTGTCGGTTATTCAGGCGCTGATTTCAATCCTAACACTACCACTATTACTATTGGGCCCTTGCTTTTATTCAGCAAAGGCCTTGCAATACCATTTGATGAAAATACTGCTAAAAATGTTTTACAAAAAAAAGATATTACTGTAAATGTAGATTTCGGAACAGGCACATATGATACAACTGTATGGACATGTGATCTTTCACATAAATATATCGATATAAATGCAAATTACAGAACTTAGGAGAAATAATGGATTATAACTTATATGGAAAAACCGGCAAACTTGTTTCAGCAATCGGATTCGGCGGTATGCGTTTTCCTAAAACCAACGATAAATATGATTATGATTATTGTGCAGAAATGATTCATGAAGCCAATCGACTAGGAATAAACTATTTTGATACTGCACCTTTTTATAACGATGACAAGAGCGAAGAAATATTTGGTCAGGCTTTTAATAATATGCCATCTGATTTCTATGTTTCTACTAAATGCGCTGCCTTGAAAGGCACTGACCTACGAGCAAGTCTAGAAAGGTCTCTAAAGAGATTAAATGTAAATAAAATAGACTTTTTTCATGTATGGTGTGTTATGAATATGGACAATTATACAGAAAGAATGGCCCCTGGCGGTCCATATGAAGAATTACTTAAGGCAAAACAGGAAGGTCTTGTTGACCATATCTGTATTTCAACTCACTGTACCGGTGATGAAATAACCCACATCGCAAATGAAAATAAATTTGATGGAATCTTGCTTGGATATAATGTAACAAATTATAAGTTCAGACAGGCTGGTATTAGAGCTGCATATGAAAATAACACGGCAGTTGTTACTATGAATCCCTTGGGCGGTGGTCTAATACCTGAAAACCCAGACTATTTTTCATATATAAAATCTGAAAATGATGCTTCTGTTCTTGATGCTGCTATACGTTTTAATGCATCTCACAAAGAAATTACCGTGGTTCTCACAGGAATGGACTCAATTGAACATGTGCAAAAGAACTGTGCAATGAATAACTTTGATGAGCATTATGTAACAGATACAATATCTCGTATCAGTGATTTCACTTCCGAAACACATGACAAACTTTGCACAGGGTGTCGCTATTGTGAACACTGTCCTGAAGAAATTCCTGTCTCAAAATTTATGCTTGCTTACAACAAATCAATTTTAAAAGATGATGATGCATTTAAATCCAATTTAAAATATCACTGGCGCATTCCTCCTGAATTAGCAGCTAAATGCGTTGCCTGTGGTATATGCGAATCAAAATGCACACAACACCTTCCGATAATTGATAGGTTAAATTACATTACTAAGCTCTATAGCGACGATAAATAAATTACCACATAACTTTCTCCATTAAATTTCATCTTTATAAAATACTAAACGCAATAAAAAACGGGCTTTCGCCCGTTCTTTAAATTTTAGGAGTATTAAATATTACTTATTTTACACTATATTCCAACCCGTCTTTACCGAGTGTAATTTCAACAGTTTCACCGTCTTTTAACTCACCCTTAATGTATTTCTCTGAAAGAACATCTTCAATATATTTCTGAACCCCTCTTCTAAGAGGACGGGCTCCGAATTTTTCATCATATTCTGCTTCAAGAATGAACTCAATTGCATCCTCTTTGACATCTAGTGTAATTTCTTTTTCTTTAATTTCTTCAACGAATTCTAATACCATAAGGTGAATGATGTCTATCAGATCCTCTTTGGTGAAACTTGAGAAAACTACAACTTCATCAACTCTGTTTAGGAATTCAGGTCTAAATGTTTCTTTAAGTGATTGCCTTACACCTTCTTCAAGTTTAGTATAGTTATCTTCACCAAATCCAAAGCTTCTTCCTTTGAATGATGTTCCTGAATTTGATGTCATAATAACAATTGCATTTTCAAAACTAACCACCCTGCCATGGCTGTCAGTGAGACGACCATCTTCTAAAATCTGTAGTAGAATGTTAAATACATCAGGATGTGCTTTTTCAATTTCATCAAACAGAAGTACACTATATGGTTTTCTGCGTACCTTTTCAGTTAATTGTCCTCCTTCATCATACCCAACATATCCCGGAGGTGATCCAATCAGCTTGGCCACAGTATGTCTTTCCATATATTCACTCATATCAAGTCTTATAATGGATTCTTCTGAATCAAACAATTCTATAGCCAACGCTTTTGCAAGATAAGTTTTACCTACCCCGGTAGGACCGACAAATACAAATGATGATGGTCTTCTTCTTGGTCTTATTCCTGATCTGTTTCTTCGTATTGCTTTTGATACTGCATGAATAGCTTCTTTTTGCGAGATTATTCTTTTTGACAGTCTGTCTTCAAGGTTAAGAAGCTTTTGCGCTTCAATCTTTGTTATTCTTTGAACAGGAATTTTAGTCCAATTTTCAATTACCGAAGCAATATCTTCAAAAGTAACTTCTGTTGGTTTTGCTAGTTTTTCAAATTTCGAGATATCTTCAACCAACTTGCATTCCTGAACTTTCAAATCGGCAGCTTTTCTGTATTCATCAATTGAATCTTCATTAACTGCAGTATTTTTTTCAGTTCTAACTTCCTTTAGTTTATTTTTAAGAAGCTCTAATTTAACCAACACTTCGTTTGCGAGATTAACTTTAGCCCCTGCTTCATCAATAACATCAATTGCTTTATCGGGTAAGAATCTGTCATTTATATATCTTTCAGATAAAATAGCAGATTGTTTAATGATTTCATCAGTGTAATATACATTGTGATGAAGTTCATAATATGATTTTATACCCTGAAGAATTTCGATTGTTTCATCAAGGCTTGGCTCATCAACAATGATTGGTTGGAATCTTCTTTCAAGAGCACTGTCTTTTTCAATAAAACGTCTATATTCTTTAATCGTTGTTGCGCCAATGATTTGTATTTCACCTCTTGAAAGTGACGGTTTTAAGATATTAGCAGCATTCATAGCTCCTTCAGCTTCTCCTGCACCAACTATATTGTGAACTTCATCAATTACCAGAATAACATTACCCATGTCTTTGGCTTCTTTGATAATTCCCTTCATTCTGCTTTCAAACTGCCCTCTGAACTGAGTTCCGGCAACGATTCCTGTCATATCCAGCTGATAAACTACATAATTCAATAATTTAGCAGGAACATTTCCTTCAATTATCCTTAAAGCTAATCCTTCAGCTATAGCAGTTTTACCTACTCCTGCCTCACCAATTAAACACGGATTATTTTTTGTACGTCTGTTCAATATCTGAATAGTACGGCTAATTTCGATTTTTCTTCCAATTACTCTGTCAATTTTACCTTCAATGGCTCTTTGAGTCAGATTTATTCCAAATTTATCAAGATACTTGGGCTTTTTACTATTTTTACCTCGGGTAAGAATACGCTTTTTCTTAATTTCTTCATTATTATTGCCACCATTATCTTCAGCTTCTTTTTCCATTCTGCTATTTTTAAAATTTTTAAATAGTTCAGTTAAAGGATTGGCTTCTTTATCAATTTCTTCGCCCTCATTATTTGGCAAAGCCATATCTTCCATCTCTACACCATTCATTAACTCCATCATCTGCTGATTAATATTATCCATATCAGAATCAGTCATTCCAGATTGTTTCATAAGTTGCTGGAGAGGTTCAATTCCCATTTTCTGTGCACAATCCATACAGATAGCTTTATTCTCTTTTTTTCCTTCTACCATTTGTGTGGTATATATTACCGCCACGTTTTTTTGGCATATGTCGCATAATTTCATTTTCATAGTTCTCACTTTGCTCTAGTATTATCGTTATATTTATTTTTCCCTTTATATATCTTTTGTAACGAGAATTTTTAATCCCAAATTACAAACGGGAACATCGGCATATAATCTACATGCTTCTGTCCCCACGGTTATTATAACATATCTCAATAAATTATGCTGTAATTTGAACTGTCATTCTGTATCATTTAGAATCCTATTTGTTGTTTTTAAGAACTTCTTTCAGAAAAACTCCGGTATAAGACCCTTTAAACTCAGATACTTCTTCAGGTGTTCCGGCCACTATAACGTAGCCTCCTTTATCCCCTCCTTCGGGACCAAGATCAATTATGTGATCAGCACATTTAATTACATCAAGATTATGTTCAATTATTACAACCGTATTACCACCTTCAACCAACCGATTTATTATATCAAGAAGTTTATGTACATCTGCAGTGTGTAAACCGGTAGTAGGTTCATCAAGAATATATATAGTATTTCCGGTACTTCGTTTAGACAACTCAGAAGCAAGTTTTATCCTCTGGGCTTCTCCTCCTGAAAGAGTTGTTGAAGGTTGTCCAACTTTTATATAACCAAGACCAACTTCATAAAGCAGCTGCATTTTCCTTTTAATTTTCGGAATATTTTCAAAGAAAGATAAAGCAGTTTCAACTGTCATATCCAGAACCTCTGCTATATTTTTCCCTTTAAATTTAATTTCAAGAGTTTCTCTGTTATATCGCTTTCCTTTACATACTTCACATGGGACATAAACATCAGGTAGGAAATGCATTTCTATCTTTTTTATACCGTCACCTTTACATGACTCACATCGTCCTCCGGGTACATTAAAGCTAAATCTACCCTTTTTATAACCTCTGCTTCTGGCTTCCCTGGTCATGGCAAAAACATCTCTTACAACATCAAAAACCTTAGTATATGTAGCCGGATTGGAACGAGGAGTTCTTCCTATCGGAGATTGATCTATTTCAATTACTTTGTCCAAATGATGTATTCCTTCAATGGAATCATGAAGTCCGCCTCTGGTTTTTGCTCTGTTTACCTGGTGAGCAAGCTCTTTATATAATATTTCTGTTATAAGAGAACTTTTTCCTGAACCCGAGACACCTGTTACACATATAAAAATTCCAAGAGGAAAATCAACATCAATATTTTTAAGATTATTCTGTAATGCTCCCTTAACAATAAGGTGTTTTCCATTTGGTTTTCTTCGGTTTTCAGGAATTTCAATTTTTTTACGTCCTGACATGTACATTCCTGTTTCTGATTTTTCACACTTCAAAATATCTTCAACGGTACCCTGACATACTATTTCTCCACCATGAATTCCTGCGCCCGGACCCATATCAATTATATAATCAGCTTCAGATATGGTTTCATTATCATGTTCTACAATAATCAGGGTGTTGCCCAAATCTCTCATACGCTTAAGAGTACTTAGTAGTTTTTTGTTGTCCCTTTGATGCAAACCAATACTCGGTTCATCAAGAATATAAAGTACCCCCATAAGTCCTGAACCAATCTGTGTAGCAAGTCTTATTCTCTGAGCTTCTCCTCCAGAAAGAGTTGAGGCTGTTCTTGATAAAGTCAGATAGTCCAGCCCAACGTTAACAAGGAAATTCAATCGCTCTATAATTTCTTTAATAATTAACTCTGCAATTATTGTATGTGTCTTATTTAATTTTAGTTTATCGAAAAAGTCCAGGCAATCATTAATTGGCATGTTTGAAATAGTGCTTATATTTAATTTGCCAACTGTAACTGCCAGAACCTCAGGTTTAAACCGTGTTCCATTACACACATTGCAAGGGTTTGCACTCATAAAACTTTCATAATATCTTTTCATATGACTGGATTTTGTCTGCATATACCTACGTTGAACAACATTGAGAATACCCTCTGTTTTTTCTTCAGCACTATAGGATAGTCGCGAATTTTTATAATTTATCTTAAATCGAACATCACCTGAACCATGAAGCAATACTTGTCTTACTTTTTTAGGCAATTTATTAAAAGGTAAACTCATATCAACTTTAAAATGTTTTCCTATAGCATCGAGAAATGATCTGCTCCAACTGTCTTCGTTATAAGAAAAGCCAGCTACTTTGATTGCACCGCTATGTAACGATAAGCTTTTATCAGGTATTATTAAATCTTCATCCATCTCAAGATGCCGGCCAAGACCGCTGCATTCAGGACACGCTCCGAAGGGACTGTTAAATGAAAACATACGCGGAGAAAGCTCTTCAATGCTGAAATTATGTTCAGGACAGGAAAGTTTTTGTGAAAACAACATTGTTACACCATCCGGAATGTTAATTTCAACCAGCCCATCTGCCCTTTTTAAAGCAATTTCAAGTGAATCTGAAAGTCGTTTTTCAAGACCTTCTTTTATAACTAGCCTATCCACTACAATTCCAATATCATGTTTCTTTTGTTTTTCCAGTTTTATAACATCAGAAGAAAGATCATATGTTTCACCATCAACAATAACTCGAGCATATCCATCTTTTAAAATTTGAGTAAATAACTTTTCATATTCACCTTTTCGTGCTCTCACAACAGGTGCTACAACAAGTATTTTGGTACCTTCTGTTAATTCTAAAACTGCATCTGCTATCTGGTCAATACTTTGATTGGTAATTTCACGTCCGCACTCAGGACAATGCGGAATCCCGACTCTGGCAAACATAAGCCTTAGATAATCATGAATTTCCGTAACTGTACCCACAGTAGACCGCGGATTACGGCTTGTCGTTTTTTGGTCTATTGAGATTGCCGGTGAAAGGCCTTCAATAAACTCAACGTCAGGTTTGTTCATCTGTCCTAAAAATTGTCGAGCATATGCTGATAAACTCTCTACATATCTTCTCTGTCCTTCAGCATATATAGTATCAAAAGCCAAAGATGACTTTCCGGAGCCACTAATGCCTGTAATTACAACCATTTTATCTCTTGGAATATTAACATCTATATTTTTTAGATTATGTTCTTTCGCACCTTTAACGAATATATTGTCATGTCTCATATTTGTATATTATCTCCTGCTTGTTTATACCCAGTAAAAACTACATTTTTCACAATAAAAACATCGCCGCCCTATTATATCATAACAAAGCAGCAATGTGAACATCTGTTCGTTTTCTGAAATTAGAATTCGGATTTTTCTTTCAATATGACATCATGTGCTCCGCCTTCTATAATGCTTGTTGAAGATACAAGTGTAATTCTAGCGGTTTTTTTCAATTCTTTAATGCTTACAGAACCACAACTGCACATAGTAGACTTCATTTTACTTAAAGTTTTTCCCATGTTATCACTTAGCTTCCCTGCATAAGGCACATAACTGTCAACACCTTCTTCAAATTTCATTACAGGTTCATCATCACCTGAATCATATCGCTGCCAGTTCCTGGCTCTGTTAGAACCTTCTCCCCAATACTCTTTTACATAATTATTACCAAGTTTAATAACTTTCGTAGGGCTCTCATCAAAACGTGCAAAGTAACGTCCCATCATTATAAAATCAGCACCCATGGCCAATGCAAGAACCATATGATAATCATGAACTATTCCTCCATCAGAACATATCGGAACATATATATCAGTTTCACCAAAATATTTATCTCTGGCTTCTGCAACTTCTCTGACAGCAGTTGCCTGTCCTCTGCCGATTCCTTTTTGTTCTCTTGTTATACAAATTGAACCGCCGCCGATTCCAACTTTTATGAAATCTGCACCGGCCTCAGCCAGATATCTGAAACCTTCTGAGTCAACAACATTTCCTGCACCTATCTTTATAGTATCCCCGTAATTTTCCTTAACCCATCTGATTGCATCTTCCTGCCATTGTGAAAAGCCATCTGATGAATCAATACAGAAAATATCCGCTCCTGCTTCTATAAGATCAGGAACTCTTTGTTTGTAATCACGGGTATTGATGCCTGCACCAACAATATATCTTTTTTCTTTATCTAACATTTCATCAGGATTATCCTTATGATCATCATAATCTTTTCTAAAAACCAAATAGACAAGGTTTCCTTTGAGATTTACAATAGGAAGACTATTCAGTTTATTATCCCAAATTACATCATTCGCCTTTTTTAGACTTATTCCAATTTCTCCGGTTATAAGTTTATCAAGAGGGGTCATAAAATCTTTTACTTTTGTCTCCATTGAATGTCGAGATAATCTGTAATCTCTGCCTGTTACTATTCCCATCAGTTTTCCATTAGCAGTACCATCGTGTGTAACCGCCATAGTAGAATGACCTGATTTATCTTTTAATATAATAATATCTTCAAGTGTATCTTCCGGTTTAACGTTAGAATCGCTTACTACAAAACCTGCTTTGAATTTTTTAACCCTTCGAACCATATCTACCTGTTCTTTAATTGGTTGTGAACAAAAGATAAAACTAATTCCTCCGCTTTTTGCTAATGCTACTGCAAGAGTATCATTTGAAACGGACTGCATTATCGCTGATACAAATGGAATATTCAATGAAAGATCAGGGGTGTCCCCTTTTTTAAATTTAACAAGTGGTGTTTTTAATTGAACATTTTCAGAATAGCATTCCTTTGTTGATAAGTTCGGAACCAGTAAGAACTCGCTGAAAGTTCTCGATACAGATTCATAAAATCTAGCCATCTTTATTCCCCCTTACTTTTCTAGGCATTATAGTATAGACAAATCTCACTGTCAAGATATGCCCAATGAATTAAAATTCTTGATTTGGATAATAGATGTCCGGATCTTTTTCCATTTCATATTCAAGACCCCATTCATCATACGAAGCATCATATGTAAGGTCCATAACTATCCATTTACCTGTATCCGGATTATATACTTCATTCCAGGCATGATAACCCTTCGTATTTTCGGTATAGCCCTTAATTAGTTTTGTCGGAATATCTAAGCTTCTCAACATTGATGCAAATAAAACGGAATAATCATGACAAATTAATTTTTCATCGAAAAAGATGACTTCAATGTCTGGGATATATCCGGGATTCATAGCAATAACAATTGGAACTTTATCATAATCATATCTATATTGAGTAACCATATATTCATAAAGCTCTACTACCATGTCCCATTGATAAGTCTGGCTTTTTGTTCTATTGTTTGCAAAAACAATAGCAGCCATTTGCTCTGTCCAGAAAACTTCTGTTATGGATGTTTTATAAACAAGAATATCATCAGCAAGATTGATGATTACACTTTTTGAAAATATGACAGCATAACTTCCGGTATTATTTATCTCTTTCGCAATTCTAATTTTATATGTACCATTGCCTTCATTAAGTGAAAAATATCCTGTTATTAAAGGAAAAAGGTCATACCATTCATCTATTCCTTCATATGTTATGCTTACTACAAAATTAGAATCCGAATTATGATTATATGATATTCCAATAACTCCGTTATTAATATTGTCCTGAGTTAAGGTAATTTCTTCAGTTGGAACCGGAGTTGGGGTTGGTATCGGTGTAGGTTGTGCTGTTGGCTGTGCCGTTGGTTCTGCAGTCGGTTGTACCGTTGGCTGTGCAGTCGGTTGAGTTGTTGGCTGTGACGTTGGTTGTGCTGTTGGTTGTGCTGTTGGTTGTGCTGTTGGTTGTGACGTTGGTTGTGCTGTTGGTTGTGACGTTGGTTGTGCTGTTGGCTGTGCCGTTTGCGATGGACTGTTACTGTTTGGTGGGATTGTTGTTTCTGTTTCAATAGGTAATGAAGTTGAGGATACCGGTGTAGATGGTATAGTAGGCTCATTTGAAACATCCGATATAATACCCGTATTTTCACACGAGCTAAAAGTTATCAAGATAAAAATTGCTAAAAACACTGCATACATCTTTTTCATATCCTAATATTATTATATAATCAGAAAGTAATCAATATTCGACAAATTCACTCAGGGTCGTTTTGTTGTTTAGTTAACTAAATCACGAAAGCTTGTTTATTTGATTATATATTGATAGAAATTTTTTAAGGGGTTTATTATGCATTCTGAGAAAAATACTAAAAATCATCCAAACATTGTTTTTGTAATGGCAGATGACATGGGCTATGGTGATCCGGGTTGTTATGGCGCTAAGAAAATAAAAACACCGGCAATTGACAGACTTGCATCAGAAGGCATGAGATTCACTGATGCCCATTCTTCTTCAGCGGTTTGTTCCCCATCTCGGTATAGTGTACTAACCGGTAGATATGCATGGCGTTCTCGTCTTAAAGACGGTGTGCAGTGCGGACATGGCGCACCCTTGATTGAAAAAGACCGATCAACAGTAGCAACTCTTTTAAAAAGTAAAGGCTACTCTACTGGAGCTTTTGGCAAATGGCATCTTGGTTTTGATTACAGACTAAAAAAATGGCGATATAATTCCTGTTGAAAAATCCTATCTTGAGAAGGATGATGCTGATAATATGGAATTTGATTATTCGAAACCACTAAAAGGCGGACCTTCGGACTGTGGTTTTGATGAATACTTTGGTATAT
>Ga0307989_1000890_pt1 | contig 17499 bp, 14 predicted proteins | sample EllFjometagen185_FD_203164 | JGI IMG/M metagenome (GOLD analysis project Ga0307989, IMG submission 203164) | Marine microbial communities from Ellis Fjord, Antarctic Ocean - #185 | ecosystem: Environmental > Aquatic > Marine > Unclassified | place: Southern Ocean | collected 2014-10-08
TTTTCAGCTTTCCATCCTAATTCTTTGTTGGCAAAAGTTGTGTCTGCCCATATTTTTTCGATGTCTCCTATTCGCCGGCCAACAATTTTATAATTCAATTCTACACCAGAAACTTTCTCAAAACCTTTTATCATTTCCAAAACGGAATAACCGTGTCCGGTACCCAAATTGAAAACCTCGTAATTTGCCTTGTTTTTTCCTGCTAATAATCTTTTAATTGCCACAACATGAGCTTTTGCAAGATCAACCACATTAATATAATCACGAACAGCAGAACCATCGGGAGTGTTATAATCATCTCCAAAAACCTGTAATTCATCCCGTATTCCGGCTGCAGTTTGAGTTATAAACGGAACCAAATTATTAGGAATACCCAGTGGTAATTCGCCAATTAAAGCAGACAAATGTGCACCAACCGGATTAAAATAACGTAGCGCAATTGCACGCATTTTCGAATTTGCTTCAATTGTATCGTTTAAAATATCTTCGTTAACTCGTTTTGTATTTCCATACGGAGATTCGGCTTCTTTGCGAGGAGTTTTTTCTGTAACAGGTAAAACATCGGGCTGACCATAAACCGTACACGATGAAGAAAAAACAATATTTGCAATATCGAATTTTATCTGACATTCCAAAATATTCATTAACGAAACAAGGTTGTTTTGATAATAGAATAAAGGTTTTTTTACCGACTCACCAACAGCTTTTGAAGCAGCAAAATGAATAATTGCCTTAATTCCAGAGTTTCTTTCAAAAAAACCTTCTGCTTTATCTTTGTCGGTTAAATCAAAATTTTCAAACGCTGGTTTAATTCCGGTTATTTTTTCAATGTTGTCTAATACATCAATACTTGAATTCGACAGATTATCAACAATTATCACCTCGTAACCTGTTTCTTGTAATTCTACAACAGTGTGCGAACCAATATATCCAGTCCCTCCGGTTACTAAAATTTTATTTGCCATTCTATTTTTACTTTGAACAAGTAAAAGTAGGAAATTTAATGCAGTTGGCTATAATTAAAGTCTGCGGAAAAAGTGGATTTTTAAAACTAAATCTTTTCTTTTATTCTTTTCAAGAAGATGTTTTATAAATTTACGATTAAAACTAAAACCCGTAAAACTAACTCCGCTTATAATTCTGGTTGAAATAAACTGGTTTTTAGAAAGTTGCCCCCGAAACCGTTGAATTAAATATTATTACAAAATGGAAATTGGAAAATATATACATAAACTTCTGCTGGAAAATGAAAGTGTTATTATACCCGGTTTTGGGGCATTCGTTTCTAATTATAAACCAGCCGAATTAATAAAAGAAACCAATGAACTAAAACCGCCATCAAAAGAGATTTCTTTTAGTCAACAAATTAGAAATAACGATGGGTTGTTGGTGGGTTGCATTGCCGACGGCGAAAATATTTCGCATTTCGATGCGCTGAAAAAAATTGAAAAAGAACGTGAAAATATAATTTTTAAGCTTGACAAAAGGGAAAAAGTAAGCCTGGAAGAAACAGGAGAATTATTTTTCGATGAAAACAATGAAATTCAGTTTAACCCTTTTGAAGATGAAAATTTGTTGCTTGATTCGTTTGGATTAGAACCTCTTTTGGTAAACAATTTAGTTGAAAAGAAAAAGGAAGCTGAAACAAAGAGCAATACTGAGACTCATGAAATATTGGAGCCGGAAAAGGAAAATTCGGGACCAAAGATTATTCCGGTGTTAGAAAAAGAAACTAAGAAATCAGAAGCAACTGAACAAAAACCTGCATATGCACAGGTCAATAAAAATGAAGAAAGAAAAAAGAGGAGCTGGCTGTGGATTCTATTGATTATGACACCAATTTTTTTGGTTGGGATTTTAATTATCAATCAAAAATCGAGCGTAGAAAAACCTCCTGAGAGTAACATAAATGAACCACATTTGCCAATTCAGGAAGAACAATTTCCAATTGCGGATTCCATAGTTGATGATTCAATTGCCAAAGAAGAGATTGTTATTGATTCAACTAAAATCGGAACAGTTAATTTACCCCGGTTTTATTTAGTTGGTGGTAGTTTTAAAGAAGAAAAGAATGCCGAAAAGTACATGCTGCAGCTTAGCGAGAAAGGCTTCGAACCGTTTCAACTTGGGAAAAGGGGAAACTTCTATATAATTGGAATTGGGGCGTATAAAACAGAATTGGAGGCTTTGGAAGCCAAACGAGATTTTGTAAAAAACAATCCAAATTCCGGCGTTTGGATTATGAATGAAGAATAATAAAGCAAAGATTTTTTTATAGTCTAAAAGCATACTTTTATACAATTTGATTAAAAAATAAACCTGAAACGATGAATCCTTCAAGAAGAAAATTTTTAAAAAAATCGGCTGTAGTTGCTTCTGCAATAGGCGCATCAGCAATTATTCCATCAAAAGTTTGGTCTTCCGAAACAGCTCCCAGCGATAAAATAAATGTTGCCTTAATTGGGTGCCGGAATATGGGGTTTGGAATTTTACGCCACCACTTAGACACTACATTGGTAAACTGCATTGCTTTGTGCGATGTGGACAAAAACGTACTAAAAGACAAGGCTGAAATTGTAAAAAAAGATTTTAATCAATCTCCCGAATTATACTCCGACTATCGGAAGGTACTTGAACGTAAAGATATTGATGCTATTATTATTGGGACACCGGATCATTGGCATTGTTTGATAATGGTAGAAGCTTGCCAGGCAGGAAGAGACGTGTATGTTGAAAAACCAATGGCAAATACAATTGGCGAATGCAACATTATGGTGAAGGCTGCAAATAAATACAATCGGGTTGTGCAAGTTGGACAACAACAACGCGACAATAAAGTATTTTTAGATACAATGCAGTTGATAAAATCGGGCGAAATAGGCAGGCTGCGCAAAATAAATATTTGGGCTAATTTTAATTATGGTTTAGGTGCAACAATGCTTAACGATGAACCCGTTCCGGAAGGAGTAGATTATGATTTTTGGCTTGGTCCGGCACCAAAACGCCCTTTTAACCAGGCACGATTTCATGGAAGTTGGCGGCATTTTTGGGATTATGGAGGCGGATTAATGTCAGACTGGGGAGTTCATTTAATCGATATGGGAATTTGGGCAAAAGATGTTGTGGCCGCACCTCCTAAAGTTATAACTTATGCTGAAAACCTTTCAAAACAAATTAAAGCCAGAGAAACTTTTGATACAATGAACGTAATTTTTCCGAAAGATGATTATGTAATAAATTTTGATTTAACAGCCGGAATTCAACAAGGTCCGTATGATTCTGCTTATGGAATTCAGTTTATTGGTGAAAACGCAACCATTGTAGCCGATCGTTATAAATATCATTTATACCCGGAATGGGATGGTTCGAAAAATGCATTAAAAACGGAAGAAATTACATTTGATAAAGGAAAAGAATCGCACCGCCCACATGTTGATAATTTTTTGGATTGTATAAAAACACGCGAGACAACATCGTGCCCCCCGGAAATAGGAAGAGCCGCAGCAATTCATGCGCATATACCTAATATTGCTGCAAGATTAGGTGTGAATGTTCTTGAATGGGATGAGAAAAACAATAGGTTTACTAATTGCGAAAAAGCCAACGATTTTATCACTCCGGAGTACAGAGCTCCATGGAAATTACCAAATATTTAAGCTGAAATTAGTTTCAACAGTTTTCGTTACAAAAAGAAATTAAAAACGATAAAAACATTTTTAAAGTTTTAAAAAAGCCAACGGCGGGTACATTAAAAAACCTACAAAATTTGGGCTTCACGAGTTTGATGAGAAATATTTCAAACCGGATAAATTATCCGGTTTGAAATATTTAACTTGCTTTAAGTCGTTGAATATTTGAACGATTTATTTTCCCTTCAGCATATTCTTTAGAAACATATAAATTCTCAATTTTCTCTGATGGAGAGTTAAACATGGCATCGTTCATTATATTTTCACAGATGGCACGCAATCCGCGTGCTCCCAATTTAAATTCAATGGCTTTTTCTACTATGTACTGAAGCGCATCTTCCTCAAATTCCAGGGTAATTCCATCTATTTTAAATAATTTTTTGTATTGTTTAATTACCGAGTTTCTGGGTTCGGTTAATATATTACGCAAAGTTTTTTCGTCAAGCGGATCGAGATAGGCAAGAACCGGTAGGCGACCAATAATTTCAGGAATCAATCCGAATGATTTTAAATCCTGAGGAGAAACATATTGCAACAGATTTTCTCTTTCAATTCGGTCGGCATCTTTAGCTGCACTGTACCCAATAACTTTTGTATTTAAACGGTTAGCAATTTTGCGTTCAATTCCATCGAAAGCACCTCCACAAATAAAAAGTATATTTTTTGTATCGAGCGGAATGAGTTTTTGTTCCGGATGTTTTCGTCCTCCCTGAGGTGGTACATTTACAATCGAGCCTTCTAAAAGTTTAAGTAATCCCTGCTGAACTCCTTCGCCGGAAACATCGCGTGTAATAGATGGGTTATCGCTTTTGCGAGCAATTTTATCAAGTTCATCAATAAAAACAATACCTCGTTCGGCACTTTCAACATTGTAATCGGCAGCTTGTAACAAACGAGTTAACAGGCTTTCAATATCTTCACCAACATAACCGGCCTCGGTTAAAACGGTTGCATCTACAATTGTAAACGGAACATGTAACATTTTAGCAATGGTTTTGGCCAAAAGAGTTTTTCCCGTTCCTGTTTCGCCTACCAAAACTATATTCGATTTTTCAATTTCGGTTTCGTCGTCGTCTATGCGTTGTGTTAACCTTTTATAATGGTTATAAACCGAAACGGCAAGGATCTTTTTAGCTTGATCTTGTCCAATAACGTACTGGTCAAGAAACTCTTTTATCTCCCTCGGTTTTAAAAGTTTAACGGCATTCAGGTCGAACGAATCGTCTTTTTTAACTTCCTCCTGGATAATAGAGTGAGCCTGTTCTGCACAACGATCACAAATATGGCCGTCAATTCCGGCAATCAAAAGATCAACTTCTTTTTTTTCGCGTCCGCAAAACGAACACTTATCCAAATTTCCTTTTCCAGACATTACTTTTTGTTTCGAACTAAAATTTCATCAATCATACCATATTTCACGGCTTCTTCCGAAGTCATCCAATAGTCCCTGTCAGAATCTTTTTCTACCTGCTTAATAGTTTTACCAGAATGTTTTGCAATTATAGCGTACAGTTCGGCTTTTATTTTTAATATCTCTCGTGCTGTTATCTCAATATCGGAAGCTTGTCCGGAGGCACCACCCATTGGTTGGTGTATCATTACACGAGAATGTTTTAATGCCGACCGTTTCCCCTTTGTTCCGGCGGTTAACAATACTGCGGCCATCGATGCGGCCATCCCGGTACAAATGGTTGCTACGTCTGCAGTAATATATTGCATGGTATCGTATATTCCTAATCCCGCATGTACGGAACCACCCGGCGAATTAAAATAAATTTGTATCTCTTTTGTGGGGTCGGTCGATTCGAGGAAAAGCAATTGCGCCTGAATAATGTTGGCTACAGTATCGTCGATTGGCACGCCAAGAAAAATAATTCTATCCATCATTAATCTTGAGAAAACATCCATTGATGCTACGTTCAACTGGCGTTCTTCAATAATTGTTGGTGAGATATAATTTCCATAAATCGATGAAAATTTGTTTAATGTTAAACTGCTAATTCCTGCATGTTTAACTGCGTATTTTTCAAATTCGTTGTGATTTTTCATTTTAAAATTTGCTTATAAAAAAAATAACTTTGAAATGTTCTTATTAAAGAACAAATTACAAAGTTACAAAAAAGTTGATTGCTGATTCTTTCAGAAAAATATATTTCTTTTAGAAGTATTTTTTGAACCGCTTATTTCATCATTTCATTAAATTCTTCCTGGCTAATTTCATTTTTCTGAAGACTAACTTTTTCTTTAACAACAGATATTACTTTGTCTTCGTAAAGCTTTTTGTAAATGCGTTCGGTTTCTTCAGGTTTTTCCATAATCATTTTGGCAAACGAATCCAGTTGTTCATCAGGAATATCATAGATTCCGTACTGATTATATTGTGCTCGTGCCATCTGTTTAGCAAAGTCGTCAACTTCCTCATTATTTACCGATAAATCATTTTCTTTAATAATGAAATCTTTGATAAGCTGCCATTCCAAATCTTTTAAAAATGGGTCGAAATCATTTTCAATTTGCTCGATCGTTAATTCTTTGTTAATAGCAACCAACCACCGTTTTAAAAATGCTTCGGGAAGTACAATATTGGTTTTTCCCACCAAAGTATCGCGGCTATCAATTGCAAATTTGTGGTCAGAAGAGTGTACTAAATTTGATGCAATCTCTCCGGAAATTCGACTTCTAAAATCTTCAACCGTTTTTACTTCCGTATCGTCTCCATAAAGTTTTTTGAAAAGATCTTCATTTAACTCGGCCTTTTCGAATTGAAGAATTTCAGTTACAGTGTATTTAAAGTTGCTGTTTAAAATCTCCGCTTCTTCTTTCGAAATGTTTAACATGCGTCCCACTTCAACTCTGTCTTCAAAAGCTTTTACCGGATCGAAAATTACAATATCGCCTTTTTTAGTGCCGACAAAATTCTTTTTAATTTCTTCATCTTTCATCATGTCAACGGCAAGAAGTACATTTTCAGGTTTTACACCATCTGTAATTTCGTTCTCTTCATCGTCTAACTGAACAAAATTTCCGCGAACAGAGCTGTTGTCTTTTGCCTCATCAACTGGCACATTTTGTCCCAATTGCGAAACTGCACTTTCCACTTGCTGATCAATCATTTCATCTGAAACAGAAATGTTATAGTATTTGAATTTGCTTCTTTTGTCTAACGAAACATTTATTTCCGGTGCTAATGCAATGTCGAATGTAAATTCAAAATCTTCATCGGTATCCCAATTAATACTTTTTTGTTTCTCTTCGTTCGGGAGAGGTTCGCCTAAAATATTAAGTTTTTCATCAGCAAGGTATTTCGACAATTCTTGCGAAATAAGTTTATTTACCTCTTCGACCATAAGCGCCGTACCATAGCGTTTTTTGATAAGTCCGGCTGGAGCTTTCCCTGGTCTAAAACCTGGAATGGAGGCTTGTTGCCGATACTCTTTTAATTTGCCGGCCACCGTATTTTCGTAATCAGCTTTCTCGACAGTTAGATTAATAATCGCATTTACTTCGTCGCTATTTTCCCTGGTAATATTCATGATATAAAATTTTATTCAAGCCTCTTTAATTAAACAACCGCCAACTTGCCATTTCTGGAAGGCTGGCGGTTTTGTGTGCGGGCGAAGGGACTCGAACCCCCACGCCATAAGGCACTAGATCCTAAGTCTAGCGCGTCTACCAATTCCGCCACGCCCGCAATAAGCGGCGCAAAGATAAATAAATAATTTAAATTGAGAAATTATTTCCATTCAACGATAGTTCCCCTTTCGTCGTTTTGTAAATCAACAGGAATAGATTCTTTTATTTCACGCCACAAAAGGTTTATTAATTTGTGCTTAGCAAAATGACGGGAGTAAACCAGGCTAACTTCTCGCAATGGCGTTAGATTAGAAAACGATTTAACATTGCCTGCTTTTTTTTCAGACATTGTAGCTTTGGCCAATTCAGGAATTAAAGTAATTCCTCCTTCTCTGTCAACAATATTCATTAACGTTTCAAGAGAACCGGCTTCAAAATGAAAAGGCAAGGGACTGTCTGTGGTTCCAACGTAGGAACATAAATTTATTACTTGATCGCGAAAACAGTGCCCGTCGCTAAGTAGCCAAATTTCGGGAGTGGCAATGTCAACAACAGTAATTTCTTTTTGAGTATGTATTTTATGATTTTTATTGGCATAAATTAGCATTTCCTCATAAAAAATGGGTTTCTCAATTATTTTTTCCTCGTGAAGTGGTGTAACTAAAATGCCAACATCTATTAAATCTTTATTTAAAAGTTCAACAATATTTTCGGTAGTTGCCTCTACTACTTTTATAAAAATGTTGGGGTATTTCTTTTTATATCTTCCAATAAAAATGGGTAAAAGGTAAGGTGCAAGTGTAGGAATTATTCCAATACGTAACATTCCTGAAACCAGGTTTTTATGGTCTTTAATAATGTTTGTAATTTCTTCAGCCTGTTTTAATACGGTGCGCGATTGTTCAATAATTCGTGCACCAACATCTGTTGGAATAAGTGGTTGCTTACTACGGTCGAAAATAATTATTTCCAAATCTTCTTCCAGCTTTTTAATTTGCATTGAAAGTGTTGGTTGGGTGATGAAACAATGCTCGGCAGCTTTACCAAAATGGCGATAGGTATCTACTGCAACAATGTATTCCAATTGCGTTAAAGTAACCATGGTGTAGTTAATTTTTGATTTAAAGATAGAAACAATCTATTGAATTTGACAAACCCAGAGCTCTATTTTAATTATTGTAAATAGAACCAAAGTAATTTTGCTTAAAATCTATTCGTTTTTTTCAAATAAAAAATAATAAAACCCTAAATAGATTTTTGGCGATACCATTCAAATGCCGCAACTGATAATGCATGTGAAATGTTCATAGATTTGCATCCTCCTGCTATTGGAATATGAACTCTAAAATTACTTTTGTTGATTATTTCTGGTGGTAATCCATTCGATTCGTTACCTGCAAGAATAATAGTTTTATCCGGCAATTTTTCGTTGAAAATATTATTTGATCCATCACATGTTTCTAACACTACGAGCTGAAAATTATTATTGAGAAGTGTAAAAAAATACTCTGAATCTACAAATTCCCAGTCCATTTGATCGAATGAAAACCCGGCCGTTCTTTTTAATTTTGATTCTCTGAAATCTGTTTTCTCGTTTACAAAAATAACTTTTACTGCTCCAACATTGTGTGCCAGCCTGATTATTTGCCCAATATTTCCCGGATTTCTAATTTCCCACACTGCAAGAATAAGTTTCAGTTTTTCAGAAAGTTGAGGGATTTTTTTATGATTGAAAAATTCTACTGAATTTGTGTTCATATACTTTTGTTATTACGAATTTCGTTTAAAATAGTAATTTTGTACAAAACAATTAATAATGAAAAATTCATTTCAATTTTTAATTTTATTTATTGCGGTGTTGGTTGTGGCCTGTGGGCCGTCTGAAGAAGAAAAGGCACGTGTAAAACTCAACCTGGCAAAAACACTTTTGGCAAAAGAAGATACAACAAATGCATTATTGCAGCTCGACAGTATTTCAACTTTATATCCAGAAGCAATTTATTCAGTTAATTCGGCAAAGAATTTAATTAGCGAAATTAGTTTTTCTGTGTTACAAAGAAAAGAAGCATTGTTGGATTCAGTTAATGTTCGAATTGAAGAATTGGAAAAATCGTTTGTAAAAGAAAAAACACAATTCGACAGATTTACTCAATACACACACAAAAAACAAACTTTTAAACGTGCCTGGGATCGCTCCTATATTCAGGTGCACCTTGATGAACGCGGCGATTTATATTTAAGCAGTAATTACCATGGTAAAAATTCGCTAAATCATATTGGCTTGCGTGTTTACGATAGTGGCGACGATGCAAAAACAGATTCAGTTGCGTTGGGAGATGTGCACAATCACCAAAGTGATTTTATGGAAGCAAAATGGGAAAAAGTTTCGTACAGAAATGGGACAGACAATGGTGTAATTGAATTTATTGCCAAAAATGCTGAACGCAATTTAAAGGCTGTTTTCCTCGGGAAAGATTATTATTATATTATTCTGGAGACTTATGACAAAGCCGCTGTAAAAGGTGCTCTGGCTTTGTCTAAGGCAATAAAACGCAGAACAAAACTGGCAGCAGAAATTAAACGTTTACAAAATAATCTACAAATAAATTAGCTTCAACTTAAATAATATCTTCAATGTATTCTGGTGGATTTGCCAAAACTGCTTTGTTTCCGTTAACAACAATTGGGCGTTGTAATAATTTAGGATTCTCAACCAAAATAGTAATCCATTCTTCATCAGAAAATTCTTTCCCTTTGAAATTTGCTTTGTAATCTGCTTCCTGAGTTCGAACAAAATCAAAAGGCTTTTTACCTGTTTTTGAAATTATTTCATCCAACTCATCCTTTGCAATTCCTTCGCTTAAATATTTTTTCACTTCAATATCGTAACCTTTTTCTTCAAGATATTGTAAACCGGCTCTACTTTTCGAGCAGCGTGGATTATGATATATTTTCATAACAATATGATGTTTGTTTTTTATGTATCGATAATAATCTTCTTGCGCACGAAAAGTTTTCTCTTCTTCAGTATGGTATTTGTTTTTTAACTCCGGATCTAAGAATCGTGCTTTGGAATTGTCTTTTAGCTGAATGTTTAACATCTCTTTTAGTTCAGCTTTAATTTCTGAATCGTAAATTGGGCAGGCAATTTCTATTCTCCGATTTAAGTTTCTTGGCATCCAGTCGGCAGAAGAAATATACATTTTTTCATCCCCACCGTTGCCAAAAAGAAATATACGCGAATGCTCCAGGTATTTATCGACAATACTTATTGCTGTAATGTTTTCGCTCAATTCTTTTATCCCTGCTTGCAAACCAAAAATTCCGCGTACAATAAGTTGAATTTTTACTCCGGTCTGGCTTGCCTCATAAATCTTTTTCATCATTTTAGGGTCAATCAAGCTATTCATTTTAATTATCACCCAGGCTTTTTTCCCTTTTTGTGCAAATCTAATTTCATTGTCAATGCTCTTGGTGAAAAATTTCCGCATAGAAAACGGACTTACAATAAGATGTTGATAATTAAAATGTTGGTAGTTGTGTTTAAAAAACTCAAAAACATTTTCTATTTCATTTGCCAATCTTGGATCTGAAGTCAGAAGTCCGTCATCGGCATAAACGCGAGCTGTATTTTCATCGAAATTACCCGTTCCGATGTATGCGTAATTTCTACAAATGCCACTTTCTTTACGTTTTATCCACACCAGTTTACTGTGTACTTTCATTCCAGGAATACCGTTTATTACGGTTGCTCCTTCTTCTTGTAATTTATTCGACCAATAAATATTTGCTTCCTCGTCGAAACGAGCTTGCAACTCAATAACAACAGTAACTAATTTTCCGTTTCGAACAGCATTTAAAAGTGTATTTACTACTTTCGATGAGCCAGCTACCCGATAAATTGTAATTCCAATTTCTTTAACTTGTGGATCGATTGCTGATTCGCGCAACAAATCGAGAATATGATTGAATGTTTGATAAGGGAAATGCAGCATTACATCTTTTCGGCGAAGGACACTTAAAATACTGGTGTGTTGACGTAAATCTTTGTGACGGAATGGTGGGAGCTTTGGATAATAGTGCTTTTTCTTACCTATAGCAGGGAAATTCATATAATCGCGGTGATTATGGTATCGACCTCCCGGAACAGTATTTTCCTCTTTATCCAACTTCATTTTTTTCAGAATGAACTGTTTTAAATCTTCGGGCATATTTCGATCGTAGATCAAACGAACTGGTTTGCCGGTTTTTCGCTTTTTTAAACTGTGGCTCATTTTTTCCATGAAACTTTTTGAAATATCATCGTCGATATCTAATTCGGCATCGCGTGTTATTTTTAATGTGTAAGCTTCGTAAACATTGTAATCGAAATAGAAAAAAAGGTCGTTTAAACAAAAACGAATAACATCATCCAGCATCATAACAAATTTGCTATTCCCCTTTTTGGGCAATACCAGAAACCGTGAAATAGATTTTCCAGGAATTCGAATGAGTGAAAATGCTGTTTCTTCGGGGTTTGATTTTTTCGACAATTTTACCGCCAAATAAACCGATCGGTCTCGCAAATAGGGGAATTTGGTTTTTTTGCGTAACATAATAGGAACCAAATTCGGAAGCACTTTGTTGTAGAAATATTTTTTTACAAATATTCCTTGCTGGTGGTCAAGTTGTTTTTCATTAATTAAATGAATATTGTTTTCGCCTAATTCCTGAATAATATTTTTGAATATGGTATGAACCTTTTGTTGATGTTTATTTACAATGGTATGAATGTTATCGTGTAACTCTTGAGGGGTGAAATTCCCCAAAAGGTTTTCTTCGTCTTTCCCAAGTGCAACCATTCTACTAACTGCCGCAACACGAACTCTAAAAAATTCATCGAGGTTGTTTGAAAAAATTCCGATAAAACGAATGCGTTCAAAAAGCGGAGTGTTCGGATCTTCTGCCTCCTGCAAAACACGTTCGTTAAACGAAAGCCAACTTATTTCGCGATTTGTGAAATTCTGTTCGGAATACATAATTAACGTTTTTAGAAATCAAAACTTGATTTTCCCCAATATCAGAAAAGCACTTGAAATTTCAAACATAAATCGTGATGTTTTATACGAAACACTAACTATTTGCCTCCAAATTCCATTAAATAAGCTTTTATAAATCCATGTAATTCACCGTCGAGAACGGCATTTACATTTCCTGTTTCGAAACCTGTACGCACATCTTTAACCATTTTGTAGGGTTGTAATACGTACGATCTTATTTGAGAACCCCACTCAATTTTCTTTTTCTGAGACTCGATAACGTTGGATTTTTCACTGCGTTTTCTCAATTCAATTTCGTAAAGTTGCGATTTTAAGAGCCGCAGAGCATTTTCTTTATTCCCAAATTGCGACCTGCTTTCGGTATTTCCAATAATAATGCCTGAAGGCGCATGGTGCAAACGAACTCCTGTTTCTACTTTGTTTACATTTTGTCCGCCAGCGCCACCACTTCGAAAAGTGTCCCAGGTAATATCAGCCGGATTTACTTCTATATTAATTGTATCGTCGATTAGCGGTGCAACGTAAACCGATGTAAACGAAGTCATGCGTTTATTTTGTGCATTAAAAGGCGAAAGACGTACCAAACGGTGAACTCCGTTTTCGCTTTTCAAATATCCGTAAGCGAATTCGCCCTCAACCTCAATTGTACAACTTTTTATACCCACCTCGTCGCCGGCCTGCATATCCGCAATTTTTAATTTGTAGTTGTTTTTTTCTACCCAGCGCGAATACATTCTGAAAAGCATTTCTGCCCAATCGTTACTTTCTGTACCTCCTGCACCAGCATTTATTTTTAAGACGGCACCCAATTTATCTTCTTCACTTCGAAGCATATTTTTGGATTCGAGTTCTTCTACTTTTTCAATTGTTTCTGCAAACGATTTTTCTGTCTCTTCTTCGCTAGCTTCTTTGGCCTCAAAAAATTCAAATAAAACCAGAAAATCTTCCACCTGTTCGTTAATTTCTTCAAATCCCTTGGTCCATACTTTTATTGCACGGATTGCTTTCATCTGAATTTCTGCTTCTTTTGGGTGTGTCCAGAATTCCGGGTCTTGCGTTTTAAGTTCTTCTTCCTGAAGAGAAATTAATTTTGAATCGTAGTCAAAGATGCCTCCTTAACGCTTCCCGGCGTTCCAGGAGGTCGTTTACCTGGTCTTTTAAAATCATTTAATTAATTTTTAGAAATGCAAAAGTAAAAACATTTGGGCTTGAAATTATTATAATGCAGAATTTATATGCCGATGAATCATTTCCGGTTCAAAACCACGGGTTTGTGCAAAACGAATAATTTGTCCCATTTTTTCAAACTTGGTTTTCTTTTTTACAGTTTTCGCTTTGTCCTTCATCGTTTTTATAAGAACCGCCTTATATTTTTCAGCATCAATTTTATTTAGTCCTTCAAGTATAATTTCCTCCGGTAAACCTTTCATTCTTAAGTAATGGCGAATTTTAACTTTTCCCCATTTATTAAATTTGAATTTGTCGGAGATGTATGCTTTTGCATATCTTTCATCGTCGAGGAATTTTTCAATTTTCAATTTTTCAATTATTTCTTCTATCACTTCTTCTCCCAAATCATAGGCTATAATTTTTTTTCTTATATCAGCCGAACACTGTTCTGAACGGCTGCACAATTGTGCCATTTTGGAGTAAGCTTGTTTTGCGGCTAATTCTATATTTTCCATTGTATAAGATTGATATCGAATGTTCTATAAAAATAGGAAATTATATTTTTTAAATATAATTTATTTCCGAAAATGAAGATTGTTTATGAAAACAATCGAAAATTTCTTAACCCGGTAGTACACATTTAAAGCTAATCTGCAATTATTTAATCTTTCGTTTGTTAAATAATTGCAAGGTTTTTGTGTGATATACGTCACATAAAATAATAAAATACTTTTTTGTCCGTAAAATTACGGGCACAAATATTTTTAATAGAATAGAGATGAAAATTATGAAACAGTTACTTTGTCCCATATCGCCTGAAAGAATAAATGAACGTGTTACCAGAATAAATGCACTTCTTGGAATATTATTTATTGTTGCCGGATTTGTTTTTCAATCGACCTTCCTTTTTGTTTTTCTGCTGGCCGATTTTTATGTGCGAGCATTTGCAAAAGCTAAGTACAGTCCGATTAGTTATATTAGCCTTCGTTTGGCAAATGCATTAAACCTTCAAAAAAAGAGCATCGACAAAGCGCCAAAGATTTTTGCAGCACGTATTGGATTTTTATTGACACTTGCCGTAACCATTTTGTTCATTTTGAACTTAAATATTGCAGCGCTTATTGTTGGTGGAATTTTGGTGTTTTTTGCATCGCTGGAATTTGCGCTTGCAATTTGCATGGGTTGCATTATTTATACATATATAATTTTACCGTTTTACAAATAATGCGATTTGTTCACCCGGGTAATTTATTTCGTTTAAATCGAAAATTTTGAATAAGTTATAATCAACTTTATTCCAGTTTCACTTGTACTTCCTTTTAAGATTACCCTTTTGGCTTCGCTGTTTTTATTGGCAGGAGTTAAAAAGAAGCCATGGTTTCCAACGCTACCTTCAATAATTTCTTGTAAATGTTGAGTAATATTAAAGCGATAAACATAACCTATCTCTAAATACCCACCATAAGAAATTGGATTAAATACATAATCAATTGGCAAAAATTCTTTTCCATTTTCATCAATTATGGTTAGTAATAGTTGTTGCGGCGGTGCAAAATTAAAAGGAAATGGTGCAACCTCGAGAATTGAAGTGGGCTCAAATTCTAAGGTATCAACCTGAAATACCAATTCAGCTTTGTTAATCGCAAAATTTACCGAATCTTTCCACGAAGTAAGGTCGTCAATTAATATTTTCGATTTTAACCCGCCAGTTGCCTGTACGTATATTAATGAATCGTTGTTTACATCCTGATTTAAATGGTCTTCAAATGCAGTATTGGAATAATCGTGCGAATAACTGTTTACACGGGCACTATAATCTGTGATTACAAAAGGCATTACAAAAGAAGAATCACCATCCGATATCTCTCTTAATTCATCGTTGTTGTAATATAAAACCAATGCAGAACCTTGAAAATCAGAACCTGAAGCTGCATCAAGAGTAAGAATAACTCCGCCTTCTTCGCTTACTTTTTCAGTCTCAATGTAAAGTCCTTTAAAGTATTCCAGAAAAACATCGTTATTAATCATTTGCAATGAATCGGCAACTATTAGCCTCTCTGCCAGCGAAATATCTAACGGAATGGTAAGCAGCTGATAGAGTGTGTCTGAATAAAGTGTGTCCAGGCTTACTGTTGGCGTGAAGTCTAATTCACCAAGTAATTTATTCGATGCCAATGATTTCAAATTAACATCCTGGTAGTAATCAGCATCTATATCCAATGGTGATTCCAATTCAAACACCCGTATTTTTTGAGTCGTCAATGTATCTCCATAAATTACCCGATAATATAAATACAAATTAATAGAATCGGCAGTTGGATTAACTCCATAGTCAGGGAACAATTGCAATCTAAATTGTGCTGCAAAATCTATTGTTGAAGTTCCAAAAACAGGGTCATTAAAACTTCCCAATAAACTTTTCGCCGGTTCATCAGTTCGAACAGAATCATCAATAAAAATAAATGATGAAACATCATCTTTTATGACCACATTGTTAATTGAAATTAAATCGTCCTTCGGCAATATATCCAATCCAAAATCGCTTTGTCTTTTACAACTCCATATTGTTACCAATATTACTACAAATCCAATTAAAAGCCGGAGGTAATATTTTTTATTATTCTTCACTAATTTCCTGATTTTTAAATTGTCACCGTTAAATTATTTTCAATAAAAAATTACACAAACGTAGAAAAAAAACAACGATAACCTTCTTGTAATAATTGAATTTTAATTTTTTTAGAATAAAAATTGATCTTTTAACAAAAATGCCTAACTCACTTCTTCATAAAAATCATTGTAAGCATCTATGTATGTTTCTTTGGGTTGGAAATCAAGAACTAATTTATCTGAAGATTTGATGTGCTTTTCAACGTCTGCATTAATGTTTTCTGCTCCTTTAATAATAGCATCAGAAAAATTAATACCAAGTTTACTCACATTTACATAATTCGGATCTTTTATTACACTTACATCTTCTTTAGTTATTCCTTCTAAAAGAAGTTTGTCGCTAAATTCAGGATTTAATGTTTCTTTAAAACCATCGTCGTACACAGAATATACTACTTTAGACTGATTAAAAAGTGGATCGTTATAATAGTATTTTTTAATGTAAAGGGGTACTAACGAAGTTAGCCAGCCATGACAATGTATTATGTCTGGTGCCCATCTTAATTTAATAACTGTTTCCAAAACTCCCCGAGCAAAAAATACTGCTCTTTCGTCGTTGTCTTTGAATTCTTTTCCATCGGCATCATTCAAAATAAATTTACGATGAAAATAATCTTCGTTATCGATAAAATAAACCTGCATCCGGGCAGCCTGAATAGAAGCTACTTTAATAATTAGTGGATGATCTGTATCGTTAATTACTAAATTCATTCCTGACAAACGAATTACTTCGTGAAGCTGGTTTCGCCTTTCATTTACGCAACCATAACGCGGCATAAAAGTTCTAATTTCTCTACCTCTCTCTTGAACGCCCTGAGGTAACTGTCGACCAATTACCGACATATCACTTTCAGGCAAATAAGGAGTAATCTCTTGTGAAATATAAAGGATCTTTTTCTTTTCCATTGACCAATGAACGCTGTGATTTCAAGGCGCAAAGGTAATAAAAATATCCTTAATACTAAATAAACCTTGTTGTGGAGATTAAATGCTCCATTGTGCGGCTTCAATTTTTAATGTTTTGCGAAATTATTTTATTTACTTTGCACCGGCAAAATTTAACGGGTTATGTTGCTTGTAAACACAATAAAGGAGTTACAAAATAAGCTAAAAGGGTTAAGAGAATTAGGGAAAATTGGATTTGTTCCAACTATGGGAGCCTTGCATAAAGGCCATCTCTCTTTAGTTAAAAGAGCAGTTTACGAAAACGAAACTGTGGTTGTTAGTATATTTGTAAATCCTACTCAGTTTAATAACAAAAACGACTTGGAAAAATATCCACGTATTTTAGAAACCGATTTAAAATTGTTAGAAACAACCGCTTGCCAAATTGTTTTTGCACCAAATACAAACGAAAT
>Ga0307989_1000892_pt1 | contig 17473 bp, 10 predicted proteins | sample EllFjometagen185_FD_203164 | JGI IMG/M metagenome (GOLD analysis project Ga0307989, IMG submission 203164) | Marine microbial communities from Ellis Fjord, Antarctic Ocean - #185 | ecosystem: Environmental > Aquatic > Marine > Unclassified | place: Southern Ocean | collected 2014-10-08
GTAGGGATCAGATCCCCCAAGTTCCAGGACAGTTTTCTTTAGTTCACGACCCGCAATGCTGGCCACTTGCATCCCGGCAGCTTCACTTCCTGTCAAGGTAATAGCTCTGACATATTTATTTACAATCACTGATTCAACTCCAGAAGCTGGAATCATAAGAGTTCTGAAAAGATGTTTGGGGAATCCAGCCTCACGAAATACCTTCTCGATAGCAAGGGCACACCCCGGTACATTGGAAGCATGTTTGAGAAGCGCCCCATTGCCGGCCATGAGGGCTGGAGCAGCAAATCGAAATACTTGCCAAAAAGGGAAATTCCAGATTTGACGATAGGGTATGTGGCTAACCTGGAATTTTATGATGGTCGAGAGGGCTACGAGTATGACAATGAATGTTGAATAAGCTAGAAGTGAAGTAAAACTTTGAGATAGCACAAATAAAAACGCCGACTCTCTTGCGAGGCCGGCGTTTGATAAATTCTTTTTTAAAAAGAATTAAACAGCAGTAACGTTCTCAGCCTGAGGACCTTTTTCGCCCTGTGTGACATTAAGAGTAACGTTTTGTCCTTCTTTTAAGGACGCATGTCCCTCACCGTTGATTGCCCGATAATGAACAAATACGTCTGGACCATCTTCTTGCTGAATAAAACCGTAGCCTTTTGCATCATTAAACCATTTGACCACGCCGTTGACTAATTGATCAGCCATTTGTACCTCTTTTTTTAAGCATACCACTCGAGGTGGCATTTTTTCAAGTCAGGTTCTTCTACATATCATCTGTAGAAAGCATTAACGTCCAACTTAGACTCTCCTGACAAATCGCAAGAATATGGTGCTGTATAGCCGAAAGTAAACAACCATTTACAACTATTTTATTTAGAATTTATGGATTGACAGAGGACTATTACGCTACAAAAAGAATTAATAATTACTTGAGATAGTACCTGAAATGGTACTGGGAAGCACTTGTAAGTATGTCTTTAACCGAGAAATGAAGTAAGACAGCATTATTTTCAAATGAAGGTGATAAAATATATTCCCTCAATTCGTTGTAACTAAAGTATCAAGCCTGATGAAATCTTAGTACCGAATACTGGATCTTAAATATGACGTATGAATCATTTAGTCCAATATAGGCTTCTCGTGTACACAAGAGATTTGCACTGGATATAGAAAAAAGATCTTCGTAGATAAGCATTTCTGCAGTCAGATGTGAAAGATATGGTGATTGTTTATCTGGTCAAACTGCCAACAGTTGCAAAGAACAATAGGTATTATCTGCTATAAAGCAGGTTACTTTATAAAGTATTCTATTTCGTGCGGAAGCACTGAAGTAAGGTGTATTAAGTTTATGGTGGTTGAATGCGAATATTGAATTATACATGACAAATTATAAAATCAAACTATCTTCATTTATTATTGGAGCAATTGTTCTAAGTTGCTTCTCATTTCTTCAAAAATTTATGGTGGGTGCTCCATTGGAATGGCAGGGTTTTATCGTGCCTATTGGTTTTGGTGGATTGGCTTGGGGTGTTGATTGGAATTCGACAAGCCCAGTTGACTCAATTAAATATTGACTTTATCGCTGAAATTACAGAACGTGATATTGCACGCAAGGCACTCCGTGAAAGTCAAGAACGCTTCCAAAGACTTTCAGACCTTTCTTTTGAAGGAATCTTGATTCACAAAGATGGTGTGGCTGTTGATGTGAATGAATCTCTTCTCCGCATGTTCGGATACAACAGAGATGAAGTGATTGGTGAAAATATTATCTCAATGGTTGTTCCTCCTGAATACCACTCAAAAATTAAAGAAAATATGGTTAAGGGTACTGCTGAGTCCTATGAATTACTGTGTAAGAAAAAGGATGGGACCCTATTTCCAACTGAAATTGAAGCAAGAAATATTGGCCTTGAAGATGATACCTTAAGAGTCACTGCAGTGCGTGATATCAGCGCTCGCAAAATGACACAACAGAAGCTCGCTATTCTAACTGCTGCAGCCGAACAAAGCCCTTCTTCCATCGTCATTACGAATACAGATGGCATCATTGATTATGTAAACCCCAAATTTGTTGAACTCACTGGGTATAGCTATGATGAAGTGGTTGGAAAGAATCCCAATGTTCTTAAATCAGGTGAACAAGAACAGTCGTTTTATAAACAATTATGGAATACAATTTATGATGGTGACGGTGTAGCCCTCAAAACCATTGGTACGATTCATGACGTGACTGAGAGTACACTTACGGGTCAAGCCTTGACTAAAAGCGAATCTCACATAAATGCCATTATCAATTCGCTTCACGAGACCTTTATCATCACTTACGATATCAATCGAACTCACATTGCAGCCTGGGGATCCGATGCGCTTGAAAAACGTTATGGCATTAGAACCAAAGACTTAGTTGGAATGTCTTTGAATGACATATTCCCTCCTGATATGGCAGCTCTCAAAATAGAGCAAATCAAGAAAATATTTAGCACGGGTATCGCTGAGACTGAAGAATTTAGGGCTGAATATCCACCAATGGCCAATTTTGGCATGATGTCTCCTTATCCCCCTTATTTGATCGTTCTGGAAAGGTTTCATTTGTTGTTGGTTTTGTTCGGGATATTACTGAACGTAAACAGGCAGAAGAACTGTTACAGGCAAGTTAAACAAGATATCTCGGAAGTATTTGCAGGATCTACTTTCAGTGGCAAAAAGACCTAAAGCAACACTCCACAGTTTCAGGGTTACGTACAATAACCTAAATCCCAGGATCCGCATCAGGGATAGTTTGACGTAATGAATGGATCCACTCTTTACTGAATGTATCACTATGAATCATACCGATCTCCATTCTGGTACATTATCTTCTAGAAAAGACAGCAGCTGTGACCGCTTCCCTCTTCGGTCCGCATAGCTTAAGAGGATTGGCCTTTTTACCTGAAATCGCTTGAGCGCATGTACGTAGATTCTATCTAATTCTCGTCCCTGATAGCCACTCAGTAAGATTGTTTCGCAGAATACATCAACAAGCATCTTCTCTATCGCTGGAATTGTGATTCCCTCATATTGTTGAACCGGAGCGCGCTTAATGCTGCTTTGTACAACTATTGGATTCGTAGACTCCATAACGTAGGCGTCCATAAGGTTCGTCAGGTTATCACGCTTGTTTGTTGGTCCAGATCGCAAGAATACTTCATTCCTCTTCTGATCCTTAAGGAAATAAAAGGCTGACTCTACGCTATCCTTGTCCACCTCGACAATAATCATTGAATGCATTGGTTGATGAATCATAAAGTCATTTAGCCATCGTGTTTCCCAAATTACTAGTGAGTCCAAATCGTAGCGACCAATAATGCCCTTATAGATTTGCTTTGTGATATCCGATAGCTGCGGTTGGAATGGAGGGCTTATATATCGCTTATAGATGCCACGAGTAACGTTTTGGACCATCCGATGTTGTTTCAGCTCCAACAAAGCCCATGCGAGTGTTCCAATGGGGAGATTGGGATACCTGTCACTCAGACGAGTCGCCAGTTCAGCTCGTGAAAGCTCCTGTTCATCTTTTAGTAGTTGAAGTATATCTGTTTTGAGTGCTGTTATTCTGCCTTTCATCTAAGACAATATACACCATCGTACGCCAGTAAAAAGAGTTTACTGGCGTTAGGCGGTTATGATTCAAAGAGGATTTGAGTGTAAAACACCATAAAGTTGGGTTATGGGGTGGAGGAATACCAGATGACGAAGGAGGGCGATGATGTTAATTCTATTGTTATTAGCTCAATATAAAGTCACATAAGGAAATGCAACGTGTCGATTATAATCCTAAAAATCGACACGTTATTGAAACATGTCGATTGAATCAACATGTTATGAAACGATAAAAAGTGAGGTAAACATATGAATAGCGTTAAAGATAAAATGCTTAATAGGATATATCATTGTGGCAAGGGATTGGCATTCTCACAAATCGATTTTACCACTTGCGGAAGTCGGTCATCTATTGATGTCTCTTTTCACCGGCTTGAGCGAGAGGGAAGAATAAGACGGGTGATTCGGGGGATTTACGACTATCCCAAATATAGCAACTTGCTTAGTAAGCAATTGAGCCCTGACATTGAGCAAGTGAGTAGGGCAATAGCACGTAAGCACGATTGGAGACTTCGGCTCAGTGGACCAACAGCAGCCAACATGATTGGGCTATCTACTCAGGTGCCGAGTAAGTATGTTTATCTGTCAGATGGTCCCAGCAGAGTCTTCACTATAGAAAGAACAACCCTCAGGTTTAAAAAGACCTCAGTGAAGGAGATAGGCTTTAAACACCGGGAAAGTGCTCTTATCGTAGCAGCATTTCGCTCAGTAGGAAAGGATCGACTAACAGATGAGGTAATTAATACCACCAGGAAGTGGCTGGATCCAAAGATGAGATCTCGAGTTCTGGAGGATACAAAGAATGTAAGTGGATGGATCTATAGTAGAATTCAGAAGGTATGTCGATAGGCAATCGTGAGCGATGGACTTATCAAACAGACCCGATCGTATCCGGATATCGATTAAATGATTCAGCAAATAGGTGACTAATTGGCTGTTTTTGACCCCAAATCGGCTAAATCGACACGTATTCTGCACCGTAATTCAGGGTATGAGTCCGAGAGATTGTTGAACCGAGGGGCTTTCCGGGGGTAAAACACCGAACCCCAGCGTGACGTATACGTGACATCCGTTGTTACGGAAGACTACTCAAGACTACACAAAAACGCACACATCTAGGAAGCCTAAATCATTGTTAATCAACTCACTTGGAACAGGCTAATATTGCCGTATTCTGAGCAACTGAGAATCGACTTTATGGTAAAGCAGATATAAGTACAGGTATAATAATATGTTAGGGCGTGTCCTGAGTGCCTCGGAAGATGCCACCTAGAAACAAATAAGCCCCTGAGTGACAGGGGCTTATGGGAGTAGCGGGAGTAGGATTCGAACCTACGACCTTTGGGTTATGAGCCCAACGAAGAATCAATAATAACAGTTAGTTACGGGAGTAGTGTGGCGTATGTGTGTCAGAGTTTGCACCGCTTTGTGAGACAGCACAATAGTGCCTGAATTATGAGACCCCCTTTTTGAGACGAATAAATCCTAATGAGAAACGTCTAATGTGCAAAAACCTTGATAATTATATATTATTATATAGATTATAGCACATGAGCACACGTGATACACAAGAAAAAACTGTCCGAATTCTTCTAAAAGATAATGGAGTAATCCGATCCCGTGATGCTAGAACGAAAGGTGTCCATCACGAAGTCCTCAGACGAATGGTGACGAAGGGTGAAATTAGGAAGATTGCTAGAGGACAGTATGTGGCCAGCGACCATGAATTTAGTGGTAAGATGTCCCTTGCTATGGTTGCAAAACATGTACCCCATAGTGTGATTTGTCTACTTTCCGCTCTGGACTTTCATGAAATTGGCACACAGAATCCATACCAGGTATGGATTGCACTGGCTCAAAAACATTGGGGCTCTGCGCTTGTATACCCGCCTCTAAGGATTGTTAGATATTCAGAGCAAACGCTTGCGATGGGAGTAGATGAGGTGGACATAGAGGGCGTCAGAGTAAAAGTATTCAACATTCCTAAAACGGTTGTTGATTGCTTCAAATATCGTAATAAGGTTGGTATTGATGTGGCTGTCGAGGCGCTTCGAGAGGTTGTTGAATCTGGTCGATGTAAAATTAGTGAATTTGATCCTTATGCTAAAGCTGCAAGAGTTCAAAAGATCATGCGACCCTATGTTGAGGCTTTAATTTGAGCAATAAACAAATCAAGGACATCTCTGCTTCTGTACATGCAAAATTGGTCCAGTACGGGCACACGAATGGGAAAAATCCTGAATTAATCTTTACAAAGTATGCCCTGGAACGGTTCCTCTACAGGTTATCTAAATCTGATTATCAGGCAATTTTCATCCTGAAAGGTGCAGCTCTTTTAGATGTTTGGAAACCGCAGGACTATCGTTCAACACGAGATGTAGATTTCCTGGGTACAGAAGCATTTTCAATCGATGATCTGAAAACGACTATTGGTGAAATCTGCAGTGTTAATGTCCCAGATGATGGTCTAATATACAAATTTAATGATATGGAGATCATGGAGATACGTAAGCCCAGTAATTATTCTGGATACCGAGTGAAAATGTTTGCCATGCTTGGAACAGCAAGATTTCCAGTTCAAATTGATGTTGGTTATGGAGATATCGTTACCCCAGAGCCATACACGGTTGAATATCCAGTATTAATTGATCAACCAACACCTGTGCTGTTGGCATATACACCTGAAACTGTTATTTCAGAGAAACTAGAAGCCATGGTCTCCATCGGCTTTGACAATACCCGAATGAAAGACATCTTTGACATCCTGATCCTACAAAGAAGCACTTCTTTCGATGGTCCCTTATTAAGTCAGGCAGCTCGTGCCACATTTGAAAGACGGAAAACATCTATACCAGCGGGTGATATTCATCCTTTCAGCGAAGCCTTCCAAGACGATTCAACTCATCAAATGAGATGGCGAACATTTGTCCGGAATGTGGGGAATACCACTATATCTCCTAATCTTCCTGAAGCAATTGAGGCGTTAGGACATCTCTGCCTACCTTTGTTAGATTCCGTGAGAAGCGGGAAAAAGGTGATTCTATCGTGGACACCGCATCACGGGTGGAGTTGATTGAGTGAGACAACTTGCTCCGTGACCAGGGACTAAGTATTCAGGATCGGCAGGCACTTCTAGCCCACACTTCAAGTGAGACCACCAGGATCTATACCCTTCCTAACATTGAATTAGCCTCAAAACACCTCGCTTCGTCCATGCCTTCAGTATGGATCTATCAGTGACCGGGACGGCGGACTTTATGGGAGCTGGTGGTGAATCTGGAGAGTTCCCGGTCGGAATAACGGCCAACCTGGTAGCTGTTGGAATATGGGATGGAATTTCATCTCAGAATATCACCTCGTACCTTCCTGACGTCCTCAATAACTCTTAATTCTTAACTCTTAATTCTACTAGCCGAAAATACGGATAGTGTTATTTTAGTGTTGACTGAACATACTCCTGGTGCCAACTTCATCTCCCTTTAATGGTGACAAGGAACGTCATCAATAAGGAGGGAGATAATTTAACTATAGCCGGGAGACCTCATGCATCGAGCAAGTTTAAGAGTCGTTTTTGTATTGTTATTTATTATTTCAGGTCTTTTGGGCCAAAGTCTCAGCATCCAGGGTGTTGCCCGGGATAATACGGGTCAGTCCTTACCGGACGCATCTTATGCTTTTACCTTCCGTTTGTATGTTGGTTCAACTGGTGGAATTGTTGATTGGTCTGAAGTTCAGACACTCCCGGTTCTTAATGGTGTTTTTTCAGCCATTCTTGGTGATGTAACCAGTATGGCTGGTCTTGATTTTAATGAGGAGTATTGGCTGAGTCTTGAGATTGATGGGAACGGTGAGTTGGATCCACGAACCAAACTGATCTTATCACCCTATGCCATTATGGCTGAGCAGATTGGTTCTGATAATTATTGGCCATTATCAGGTAATGTGGGGATTGGCACTACTGCTCCTCATCAAACCTTAAGTATATCCGGTGGAATAGGCTTTGCAAACCATTATGAGGTTGATAAAAAATTATACTCTCCAGCTGATGGAGAGTTAGAATGGATGACCAATAATGCTGCTGGCAGCCACGCATTTTCAGTCAGTCATCTGGGGGCTAAAAAAGTAAGTTTAAATACTTATGGAAATAGTTACCTTAATGGCGGTAATGTGGGGATTGGTACAGAGCAACCAACTGCAAAACTACATGTAAATGGCAATATTAAAATTCCCACTATGAATTATGGTATTAAAAATAGTAGTGCTAATGGTAATTTCATCTTGCAAACAGGGCGGCGTAACGGAACCTTTTATGACTATACTGCTATTCATTCGGGGGGGCTTGAATGGGATGCGAATTACGAACCTGTATCTGTGGTCGCTGCTGAAACTGGACTATGGGTGACCAAGGCAACAACTGCAGGGGAGCCATTTGGTCAAACCTTGCTAAGAGTCGGGACTAATGGACTTATGGGGATTCGTATAGAATCCCCTTCAAAGCCCCTCCATATTGAGGGTTCTGGATATTATAATCCAATCCGTATTGATAATGCTCAAGCCAATTCTTCCGAGGCTAATGCAATCTTGGCTACTGCACCCGACCACACATTATTGATGGGGGGAGTTTGGGGCGGCAATATATATTTTTATTGGAAGAGCTTTGGAGTGAGTTACCACCTTGATCTTGCAGGGTCTGTTCTTAGTACGACCTCCCAGATGGGGGGAGACGATTCAACTACTCCAGAGGAAAGGCTCAGCTCCTTCGAGCGACGAATTGAAACTTTGGAAAAAGAACTGGCTGAAACAAAAGCTCTGCTTAATTCCAAATAAAGGGGGAGAATCCCATGCAAAAGAAATTATTAATTCTTTTGAATATTCTCCTGCTTTTTGCCTTACCGCAGTTTATTTGGGCCCAAAGTAATGAGAAGTATTCCGTAGATTTTGAGATTATTAGTGGTGGTACAGGGAACTTGACAGGTATCCTGTCGAATGGAGCTGCCATCATTGAGGGGACTGTCAGTATTATGGTGGATCAACCGGTGATCACCATAGAGACTTTGACCAGTGGCGATTATGAAATTGACCTGGGGTTTTGGTCACAGCTCCTGAGAACCCCTGGCACTCCAACCGTGCATGCCAGTTATGATACATATCCTGATCACATAGAACTTGATTGGCATTATGATCCCAATGATCCTCCTGGAACTGAGACTCATAAAATATATCGTGATTTCAGCAGCAATCAGTACGCTATTGCAGATATTCCATCAGGGCAGACTAGTTTTTCAGATATCGATCTCCCTGCCGGTCAGCAATATGAATATCTGGTTCAGGGTAGTAACCGTATTCAATCGGTAAACACTTATCAACCGATTGAAGATGCTGGTATGGCATTTGGTAAGACAAGTAGTGACGGGACCATCCGGGGTTTTATAAACACTGGCCTTAACTCACCTGTGCCTAATGTGAGGGTAATTGCCTACAACGAGGCTGGGACGGGTCCGGCCTGGGGAAATGCAGCCTTCTTAAATGGTGTTGGAGATTACATCAGCCTTAGCGATGATGACACTTTTGAACTCCTCGACCAAAATGTGCAGGTGAACACAACACTGGAATTTTGGTTTAAACCTGATGTCACTGGACTGCAAACCCTGATTTCAAAGGGATCCAAATGGGAATTTGGTATGGATCTAGAAGGTCTTAATTATGTCTATCTGAAAATGGATGATACCGAGATTCTCGCCTCAGATCATGTGCTTGGTTCAGATGAGGATCAGGCCATTAGTATTGATGCCTGGAACCATATCGCCCTGGTTAGAGAAGCCGATCAACTCAAATTGTATATCAATGGGTGGCTTGCACAGGTGAACAATGGTAATGAGTTTGTATCTGTTAACCAACAAATCGGATCAACTGATGATCTGGTTCTGGGAAATGGTCTTGACAATTATCGCTTCAGAGGTCTGCTCGATGAATTGCGATGTTGGAGCGAAGCCCGAGATAATATGTTTATGGAGCCGTATTCTGATGTGAATAACGATGGGCAATATGACGAATTAGATTATTTTACGGATATTAACGGCGACGGCTATTGGGGTCCCAGCGACTCAACGGCCATGAGACGTGATTATAATCGACTTTTTGATTTTATTGCAGAAGGTGTGATTGTTGAACCAACATTGACTGCCTGTTTTCACATGAACATGGGTTTGGGTCAAACCTTGATCAATTCAGCGAATCTAAATAATAATGCTGCACTTGTTGGTAGCTGGTCAGGTGATCAAGCGCCAACTTATCCATCGGCATACACCGATGCAGACGGTGCTTATGGAATCAAGAATATGAATTTTGGAAGTGGCCGGGCATTTAGGATAGTCCCTGAGAAATCATTTCACACTTTTCAGCCACTCTATCAAACCGAATATCTAAACCAGACCAATCCAACCAAACAGGTTGATTTTGATGTAACTAACATGATCTCAATTTCCGGCTACGTGACGTACGATTCTGCCGGAACCGAAGGAACAGACTGTGGTGAACCGAATGTTGAAATCTGGGAAGATGGTGCATTCAAGGGCGTTCGCACAAATGAGGATGGTTTCTTCATCCTAGAAGTTGAACCCGGTAGAACTCTTACTCTCAAACCCAAAAAAGGTGGCAGGGACAATATTAATTTTTATCCTCAGACCAAGACTTTCTTCAATGTGATCACTCCTCAGAGTCAGTCATTCGTTGATGATAAAACCCGAACCCTTCGTGGAAGTGTGACGGGGGGGGCCTGTGAATTATCCTTGGGACCGGCAGGAGTGGCAGAGATTCGGCTGGTTGCCAGCTGTTTTGAAACAAGCACTTTGGTCGATGCAGCAGGGAATTTTGCTTTTGCCAACATTGCCCCAATGGCCTATACACTATCTGTAGCCATGGATACTGAAATGAGTGGCATTCCAAATCTGCTTGAGATGGATACCTACTTTTCGGCGAATGGTGCCAGTTTTAATGCAGAGGAGTCCTATGATCTGATGGATTCAATCTGGACTACAGAAGAAGATACCCTCAATTTTAATTATCGTTCCCCCATCAAGCTACGGGCCGATGGTTGGACCCTGAACGAGCTTTCCGACTATGCATTCGAGCAGAATGGATCTGATACGCTGGATATCTATGTCTACGAGCAATACGCTGGCGGTGAATGCCCTGTGGATACGGGTGTCATCTACATCAAGGATTGGATATCCGATCGCTATGTGGATGGAGATGACCTAGATGGGTTAACTGTAAATTTTGCTCAGGATATGGAAAATCTTGAGCAACCCAGCCTGCGGTATGGTCTGCTTCCAGGCCTACCTCGACTTGACGGAGATCACAAGAAAAATCTTGAGCTGCGAGCCTCAGGCCCCTCTGGAATCAATACCACTGATGCAGAAGTGTATCGGGCGGTGGTCTTAGGGCATCGGCCCAACGAATTGGATTTTGCGACCACTGCTCCTGAAATACCCCTACTCATTTTACGTAGACCCCCTGGGGATGGAAGCTGGGCAAGTTTTTCAGAATCCAGTTCTGCCTCCACATCATTTTCATTAAGTCTGGGCAGTGCCCTTTCTTACGAGCAAAGCATCCAGGCTAAGCTTGGAGTAGAAACAGAGATAAATATTGCACCCTGGGGTGTCGGTACTTCATTTAACATCGATACAGAACATAGTCTGGAATCAGGCTTCTCAGTAAGAGGTGCACTGAAAAGCAGCACATCGATGCAAATGACGACAACGACGTCATCTGAATATACTACGGCGACTGCCGTTGAGCTCATGGGTGACTTGGGAACAGTCTTTATGGGTGGCGCAATGAACCTGCTCTATGGATCAACCAATGTCCTTGATCTTGTAGAGGACGCCGGTAGTTATATGTATCAGGTAACCACTGATGTCATCTTTATGCCCAACGGTTTCGAAACCACCTACATATATACTCGGGGTTATGTAGAGAATTATTTGCTCCCTGAGCTGGCATTTTTAGCGGAAACGGATACAAACATAAACAAAAGTATTGACCGCTGGAATTATATACTCAACTATGAAGATTCCTTGCGCTGGGCGACGAATATTGTGGATAATTTTAGTTTTAGTGGAGGCGGGAATTCAATGACCCGTAGCCTGGAAACTGAAAATAGTCAGGCCTTCGTATTTGAGGAAGAGTTGGAAATAGACAGCTATTTTGCTGAGACTATGGGTCTTGAGGTGGCTGGATTCGGTCTGGAAGGTTCTTCAAAGGTCACAGCCAGCTTATCTGTGGGATCATCACAAGAAATGACCTGGACCAACTCAACCACAACATCATATACGCTCATGGATGATGATGATGGAGACGACTATACCGTTGATGTGGGCTCCGATCCTGTCTACGGAACACCCGTCTTTAATGTTATCGCCGGAAATTCCTCCTGTCCTTACGAAGAATGGAGAAATGAAGCGGGTGCGGTGATCACCACCCCCCGAGACAAACCGGGTATGACCTGGCTATCTGCGAGTACGGTGGTTAATACCCACCCAGATGGTGTGGCTGAATTGATGACAGGTCTGAGTAATCAGTCCATTATCGGTACGAGAACCTACTATCTTTCCTATGTTGCTGCCAGTAACATCAATGGTGCCATCATTCGCATCAATGGGGAAGATGCCGATGGCTCTGCGCCTATTCCATTCGAATTGGATACTCTGGGTAGTGACTCCGCTTTGATTACTCTAACGCGACCTGAGGGATCTGATATCTATGAATTTGATGATATTCTGATCAAGTTTGCTCCAGAATGTGAAACCAATTATGCTGGGGTTACCCAGGGTTATACAGCCTCATTTAGTGTCCATTTTGCCCGACCATGTACGGATGCTACGATTTACCAGCCAACAGAGAACTGGATAGTGAATACTATCACTGGTGATACCCTGACTTTGGTCGTGGAGGAATATGATCTGGGACAATCCTATTTTGATGAGCTCATTGTGCAATATTCTCCCATGGGAGACAATACCTGGTATGCTGTGGATACACTCGATGCTGATACGCTTCGATATTACGATTTTCTCTACAGCCAGCTCCAGTGGGATGTAAGTAACCGGGATGACGGAATTTATGATATCCGCCTACAGTCAAGATGTCTGGACGGAGGTCTGCTTAATTATATGGATGCGGTGCGTGGTGTCCTGGATCGACAGCCCCCAGAAGTATTGGGATTGCCAGAACCTCTGGACGGTGTATTGAACTTTAACGATGCCATTGCACTCAATTTTACAGAGGCTATTAACCCTGTATCAGTGGACCCGGTAAATGTTATCATGACTGATTTAACAACGGATGAATTCATCACTGATTTCGAATTATCGGTGTCTGAGAATCGCCTCGTAATTACGCCAACCTTGCAGAATCGGTTTATAGAGAATCACATGCTTGGGATCACCCTTCATGGTCAACAAGATTTGAATGGTAATCCTGGAGAACCTGTGGAGTGGGAGTTTCTTGTAGACCGTAATCCAGTTACTTGGAGTACGTATGAGTATTCGCATATAGCCTTCCAGGGTGAACCGGAACAGATCACCCTGCAATTGAATAACACGGGTTCCAATGCCCAGCCATTCCAAATGTCTGGCTCTCCAAATCAGAACATTACACCCCTTCCTGAATGGCTGACCATTAGCCCCGTGGAGGGAGCGCTGAATCCTGGAGGCTCCTTTGACATTCAAATCGATGTAGCCTCTGATTTGAACAATGGAGAATACTATGAAACCATATATGCTGTCACACCTGAGGGGTATGAACCTCTGAGTCTGAATGTTATATCGATGTGCCCCTATCCGGAGTGGAACTTTGACTTTAGCCAGTATGAGTATTCCATGAATGTGACGGCCAATCTTTATAACATGTCAACTCTATCCACGGATATCTATGATCGGGTTGCTGCTTATGTGGGTGATGAATGTCGCGGATGGGCTCAACTGGAATACATTCCTGCACTGGATGATTACCAGGCATTTATTACCATTTTTAGCAATGAGTGGAGTGGGGAGGAAGTTGATTTCCATCTCTGGGATCGAACCGCTTGCGCTGAATACTGGCAGGTGGATACAACACTGATTTTCGTTGATGGAGAATCTTCTGGTAGTCCCGCCGAGCCCCTTGTCCTTAACGCATCAGGAGCATTGGGTCAGATGCTGGACCTCAATGCAGGCTTCACCTGGGTTTCCTTAAATCTGGAAGCTACGGATATGAGTGTCAGTCAGATGCTGGATGGACTTGATGTCACATCAGGTGATCGCATCATCGGACAGACTTCATTCGCTCAGTATTCAGATTCATCAGGCTGGGTCGGCTCACTGATCGATCTGGACAATCGGTCCATGTACCAGATTGATTTTGAGCATAATGACATCTTAACTCATGTGGGTTTCCCAGTGTTTGCTGATACTGCATCATTGCCTATTGCATCAGGCTGGAACTGGATCAGTTACCTCCCAGCCGAGAATATGAATGTCAATAATGCCCTTTCATCCATGTTGAATAGTTCAGATGATCTCATCAAGAGTCAAACGCAATATGCACAATATCTTGATGGCATTGGTTGGTTAGGAAGTTTGAATAGAATGTATCCTGGAATGGGCTACAAATTGGAATCATTTGAGGGTGGCATATTGAATTACCCCCTCAATGAGGAAACAACCCTGGCTCGTATGAATAGCATCGCTACTGAATTGACGGATGCCCCCTGGACCCTGGACAATGTGGGTACTTATCAAAATAACATGACTCTCACAGCCATCCTGGAAAGCGATACCCTGGGTGTTAATAATCCAGTGGATGCCATTGCTGCTTTTGTCGGTGATGAAGTTCGCGGTGTCGCTCGCCCCGTCTATGTTCCTGAATTGGATGCATATCGGGTCTTCTTGATGATCCACGGATCACAGGATGAAGCGCTTCGGTTTGATATCTGGGATTCTGAAAACGATATCATGTATCATGCGAATCAGACCTGGACTTTTAGATCAGATGAAGCGATTGGGACACCTCATGATCCTGAGATAATGACTCGGACTCCATTGGGTGTTGGGGATAAAGGCTACATCCCAGATGTGTACACTCTGGGTCAAAACTACCCTAATCCCTTTAACCCTGAGACCAAAATTGGTTTCGGTATTCCTGAGGATGCTGAAGTAACCATCCAGATCTACAATATTTTAGGTCAGCTGGTTACGACACTGGTTGAAGGGGAGATGACAGCAGGATATCGCTATATCAAGTGGAGTGGAACTGACCACAATTATCATCAGGTTCCCTCTGGTGTCTATCTGGTGGTTATGTCCACGGATTCCTTCAGAGATGTTAAAAAGATGGTATTTTTGAAGTAATTGAATAAAGGTATTTCCCAGGGTTGATTATTCATCAACCCTGGGAATTCACCATAATATATGCCTGTCACTGGTGTCAAATTGTTATCCTGAACGAAGTGAAGGATCTCGATCCTCATAGGTGACTGGAGAATAAATAGAAGTATCATGAATGTAATACACAAGATATTAATCTTTATACTGCTGCTCAGTTCAGCATGGGCCCAATATCCCTCTCAATGGGCTGTGGATGTCCATGCCTTTGAGAATTCCATGACCCTAACCGGTGCGTTGCAAATTAATGACATGCTTCAAACAGAAAGTTCCAGCGCAATAGCCGCCTTCCATAATGACCAATGTCGTGGCGTTGTTGAAGGAACAGTCGTTGGCGATCAGGTTGTATACTTCTTGCTCATTCATGCCAACTCTCAGGGAGATTCCCTTGAATTCAGGGCCTGGGATGCTACAGCGGGAAATGTGGTCCTCCTGGATCAACAGATCACCTTTTCAAGTGGAGCTGCATTGGGGAATGTCGAAATTCCCTACCAACTCACCGGTACAAATAGTGTCACCTATATCGAGGCTTTCGATGATTCATTTGAGCAGGGAGAGGATGACTTAGCTCAAATATCTGTATTGGACAACGATTTATATTTTGATTCCAATTCGATCACATTGACAATAATAACCCAGCCTGAACACGGTGAGGCACAATTCTCACCAGATGATAGAATATTGATTAATTTCTCTCCTGATTATTACGGGAGTGATAGTCTAATCTATGTTCTTAGCAATGACTGGGTGTCCGATACTGCACAAGTGACTCTGATCGTTTTACCTGTAAACGACCCACCCACACTCGATTCTATTCCTGATTTAGTTTTTAATGAAGACAGCTCCGACAGTCTGTTGCTGGTAGAGTTTACTGGCGATGTTGATAACGAGCTCTCAGAGTTAAACTACCAGGTGGAGGTAATTGGAGCCACCAACAATCTCCGGACAGATACAGAAGACCTCGTCATACATATCGATTCGGGTTCCCATATTGCTGTCTTCACCTGCACAGCTGACTCTAGTGGAGCTTTTACTGCTGTATTTACAGTCACCGATGACAGTCTGGCGAGCGATAGTGATACAATGTTGGTCTACGTTTCGCCGGAGAATGACCCTCCAGCAGAGTTTAGTCTATTGATACCTGGTCAGGGTGAACTACTCACTAATCTGAGTCCCACATTTTCATGGTCACTCAGTTCTGATCCTGATTTAGCTGATAATGTTTCCTATCTACTTATTATTGGCAATAACCCTGGTAATATTGATACGATTCTAACTGGATCTGATACCACTCATACCCTTGGCAATGCCCTAGATGATAACGCCAGCTATCTCTGGATGGTGGTGGCTGAAGATGAATCCGGCCTGACAACTGTCAATGCAGGTGGTTACCAAATCTTCACGGTTAATCAAGCCAATGACAACCCCTCAGTGGTTGATTTGATCACTCCAGATTCAGTCATGGTTTTATCTCTGACCCCTGAGATGAACTGGACAATTGCTACGGATGTGGACCCGGGTGATATCGTCTCCTATGAGATGCACTGGTGGAATGAAAATCTGGACTTTGATTCTGTCCTGACTGACACAAATGCTCTGCAAATTCCTACCGAACTTGAGGATAATACTCAGTACTTCTGGCAGGTCATCACTTCGGATCTATTCGGTGGAATTTCACACTCACTGGATGCCACATTCTGGACGGACTTAGTCCCAGAAGCACCCGCCCTGTTTGCGCTCACCAGTCCTGAGAATAACGCAGGTGGCCTAGGAACAACCCTATCCTTTGTCTGGGAGGAAGCAATTGATCCTGATCCCATGGACTTTGCAACCTATACCTTACAAATCGCCACGGATTCAAACTTCACTGATATTACCCACGAAGGCCTGGCTGATATCAACCTGGGCTACGATTTGACTGAAGAGCTACCCATAGATACTGAATATTGGTGGCGGGTGATTGCTACCGATACGGATTCACTAACGACCGAATCTGGAGTATTTAAGTTTACGGTGGGTACGGTGTCAATTGCATCAATAGCTCTACCAACCGAATATGTCTTGGAGCAGAACTATCCCAATCCGTTTAACCCGAGTACAACCATCCGTTATGGATTGCCTGAAGAGGCGCATGTCTCTCTGGTAATCTATGATATCCGTGGCAATGTTGTTCAAGCTCTGGAGTCGGGGACGAAATCGGCTGGCTGGTACGAACTGGTCTGGATTGGTGAAGCAGCTGACGGTCGGACAATCAGCACGGGACTCTACTTCGCTCGCATTGTTGCCGGAGACTATAGTCAGGTGATAAAGATGCTCTACCTCAAATAACGAGAGCGACAGTTCTGTTTACTACGAAGCCCTGGACAGTGTCTGGGGCTTTCTTTTTGCCATCATAGAGGTCTCAAAAACCA